>Ga0209930_1000575_pt1 | contig 82469 bp, 71 predicted proteins | sample ThiBiot_500_biof_2_FD_183948 | JGI IMG/M metagenome (GOLD analysis project Ga0209930, IMG submission 183948) | Wastewater bioreactor microbial communities from Cape Town, South Africa - Thiocy_cont_500_biof (SPAdes) | ecosystem: Engineered > Bioreactor > Thiocyanate-remediating >...
TTTTTTTTTTGCTTTCGACAAAAGAAAATTAATAAATACTATGTGGATAAATTCTACTGAGAAATTCTGATCTATTTCCCAAGAAACAAAAGGCAAGAAGGAGAAATGAACGAATTTAACAAGATCAATACTTTAGATTTTTGTATTGCGATATTGGCATCCGTTTTTAATAGCGCACTCGTATGCAATTGCATATCATTGGTTGACCATGACTTCTTTTTCAAATTTAATGCTATCATTTCCGTCGATTGCGGGCTGGCATTTGCAAAACGATAGTGTTGATTATTTTGAATACTTTTCTTAAAATCATTTATTATTAAACAATTTAATATCGTTATAATGGCAAATGGAATAACAAATGAAAGAAGTGCATCAGAAATAAACCATTTTAATTCTAATTCTTCATGGCAATTATCATAAGCATTGGAATAGACTAAGACTAAACAATAAATGGCACTGAAAATAATGCATAAAATAACAATAACATAATGCAAAAGATGAATTTTTCTTTCAGTAAGAACACTTAATGGAAATCGTACGGCAATAAAACGTTGAGCAGTAAAATGAGCTGTTAAACAAGCGGATAAAAGTTCAGCTAAATGTGAAAGAAATGATAAAACACGACATAATTCTTCGCTATGGAATTCACCAATATCGTGTATACAACGAGAAACAAGTGTAACATTAAATACCAGATCTGTTAAAGCTAAATGAAAACATTTTTAAAATTGAACAAATCGAGCTTTTTTTCTATCTTACCAAGAACAATTAAAGTGCAATTATTAAAATTTATTGAAAGAGATTTTTTCGATAGTATGATAATTAGAAGAAAATTTCCGCAAATACCAATCAATGAAACAATAAATATATATGGAAATGAGATTTGTGTTATAATGTTCAAAGCGTTTCGCATTATATCTGGCTGTATGGAATAAGAATTTGATAAGTTCATCGTTTGTTTTTAATTTTATGGATTTGTATGTAAAATAAGAAAAATAATCTTAAAATCAAAAGAAAATTTTCATCTTTCATGAAAAATCAGATTGAAGTGTAAAAAAAACAAAAGGAGCTAATTGAATATTATAGAAGATGCTTATGAACAATGCGTCTCAGTCAATTTATCTGCTCTTGACGGTTGGGTTTTTTTAACACAACGATATATAAGATCAGAATAGAAATAGAAAGGAAAGGAAGGAAAGAAAACGAAGAAAAAAAACGAGAGAAATATAGTATAGAAAGAAACAAACAACAGACGCAGCTAACCATAATCAAGGAAATTCAATGATTAAAGCAAGCTAATGGAAATAATTCTAATCGAAGTTCGTTCATCGAAAAAAAAATAAAAGCATGCATCTTGAAAAAAAAACATCTTTTAGTTTTTACCATACGTTTCATTATGCTTAAGTTGTTGTCAGTTTTCAGGTGAATGGTTGTAGATTGATAATAGACTAAATTAAACTAATTATCTCGATATTAAAAAATCCATTAACTCAGCTAGAGAAAACAAACGAACAACAAATACAACTATGGTCTTTTTTTTGAGTTTATAATAAAACACTATTGTTTTCTACGAGTTCATACAGCATGCGAACTACATCTCACTGCGTCTTCAATGATGAAAAATAGAAGATAATCAAACAGCGTAATTATAGATGGAAAAAGAAACGAAGAAAAAGAAAACACATTATCAGTTGACTTTTTGTATTCAGGACAAATTTCACCAGAACTATATGACTCCAATGAATGAATTTCTAATAGTTGTTTGTCTCGTTTAAACGATAAAAAAAACTGCCTTTTTAATTATAGTAATGCGATATGTATGAACGCAAGTGACAAGACACTTCATAATAGCTGCCATTCGAAGTGAAGAAAAAAGAAATATTTATAATCATTGCCAAGATTTTCCGACAATGAGGAAAAAAATGCTCCCTTTTTAACAGATTCTTTTGAATAGTTCGTTTTAAATTGATCTCAACGTGTATAAACAGATGAAAATCAATGAATATATTTACCCTGAGTACATTGTTCCATTTAGGTTTGATTAATGACTGAACTAATCGTTCATTGACAACAAAAATGATTTATTTAGTCGTATATTTGAAGCCAGATGCCATTAATAATTAAGTATTTGGTGAGAAAATGACTTGGTACTAAATCAATGTTTTTGACTGAACATTGACAATTTATATATTTGATAATCAATGTTGCATTCCGATTCACAAATCACATTTTCTTCTATCTGAAAATAAATTCCATAAATGAAATCAATAAAAAACATGATAATGCATTTGATCTTATCAATTTCAATAATCAAACGATTACGAATAATATCATGTATAAATACATTGAAATCTTGACATTTTTGAAAATAACTAAATAACAAACAAAGAATGAGTTATATTGAGACAAAAAATTGAATACAACAGAAGCATTTCTGTGTAATATCATCTTAGCTAAGGACTCCTATTCTTCTGATGAGATCACATGTTGTATTATAAAAATTGTACCGTTATCAATAATGTACTTGACTACCGAAAATAAGTGTAAATTAAAAACACGAGAGATTTCTGTCTTAAATTAAAACTATATAATATATTTACAGCATATGCTTCAGTTAATTTAATGACTAATGATAAGAAAAGCAGACGGAAATATATGAAATTGATGTATTGATTTACACATTCTAAAATTACAATACCTACGTCTGTGAATTATTATACGCATGCTGATTTCAAATAGAAACTTTGTTTATGATCATTGATAAAAAAAATATCGAAAATTTGATTTTCTGATCGTATACGATTCTAACTGTGTCAAACGATGCAAATAGTGTCGTTATAACATTTGTTATTCTTCGAATCGAATGGCACTTATACTGTGATGATGTTTCAGCAGAAGCTCATCAGTATCAAACAACACTCAATTCATACCTAACATCAAAATTAAATAACAATAGATGGTATAGAAATTCTTGAAACACTTCTAAAAAACTTCAAACACTCAAAAATAGATCTCATCGAATTCTTACATGTTTAAAGTCAGCAATAAGCATAAATACGTACTTGAGTAAATTCAAACGAGAATAATCTTGTAGATGCATTGGTAAAAACATGCATAATAGATATACATAGGAGGAGAGACAGCGTTCTCCTTCTATACCATATTCCCGAACATAAATATTTATACATATACGTATAAGAAATTACTCATGTATACATATCTAATCTGTCATTTGCTAAACTTATCCTTTAATCACGCATCAATAAATCCTCCACATATTGTATTTAAACATGTAAACGATGTCACTAGAATCAAATACAAAAATACCTTCCTCTTCTCTTCGTTTTTTATTTTTTCTTTACCTCTCTTCTAGTTATGTGCTATCTTTTGTACATTTCAATAAATATGCAAAATTGTCAACCTAACAATAAAAGGGACAAATAAAGTTGATGCCAAATGTTTATTAGTTTAGTTTAGTCTTTCACAATGTCTATCGGATATAGTTTTGAATAAAAGCGCATTTTATTTCGAGTTGAGACAAATCACGAGTAATAATATATTTTTTTAAATATTTTATATGAGTTTTTGTATTGATAAGCATTTGATTTCGATAACAATGATAAAACTCCTACACGCAGACAGTTACTCATGTATCTCTTCTTGATTTTTTTCTGCTTGCGTGATCAAACTCTAAGAAACAAATAAGTACCAACTCGGATGTCTTACTTTTGTTTGAATGTACTCAAAAGAGCATATAACTTTTCAATGGAATGACTGATTTTTGAATAAAAAACAGAATTAATCTGACGATAACGAATCCCTTGATTTTTTTTCATTACTAGCACGAATTTTGCCAAAACAAACAAATCGACTAGACATATTAGACAAATCAGTAAACTTAAATATACCTTTATAATCCGCTTAACAATTTATATGCACCAATGAGCACTTTCAAACGAAATAATAGCAAGATTTTTTTTGCTTTCGTAATCAAATATACACTCAAGTATAATTATTTTACCTGGATCGGAAAGAGCTTTTTCTTTATATATATGTAATAATCTAATCGGATATATCCTTTGGAAATTATATTCATTTCCTTAACGATAATGATAAATACTTGTTTTTTTCACATCATTTCAATCCGGATCTAACGTCTGAGAATCACTAGATATAATCAATTAGTTGAATTTTATTCAGTATATGACTAACGTTCATAATCAAATCTGTCATTGTAAAAAAGAAAACGACTGTTCGTTTTAATTCTCATATAATTGATATATAATATGATAGACATACAGATTATGAAATCTGTTATATTATGTTTGCCCTTATCCTTTAAAATTGAATTTTGATACAGATGAAGCCTTTGAAAGTTCTCATATAGCTGTTGTATGTATTGAAGTTATACAAGCTTTTAATTCTTTCATTGAGATATGTTGACAACAGTCCTATGTCTTCTTCTATTTTTCTTTGTATTTTTCGACATCAAAAGAATGAAAAAAAAAAGTTCATTCGATTCTGTTTGTTAGTAAACTATTCAACATATTTCATTTCTTCTGTTCATTTGCACGAGTAAAGACATCGATCAATATCATATTCAACTATGTTTTTATCTGACATATTAACATTAGTTCTATTTTTTTCGTTTATCGAAATGAAAATCATTCGAACACCGATTCGATTCATGACATATAATGTTGTTCGTGGTCGATACAATTGCTACGAAGAACAATTAAAAGCAAACGAAGATTTTCGTCGATCGACAAATATCAGTACATTTCGAACACGATCGGATTTTGTTCGAACGAATTTAGCTACAATTGCAAATTACATTCGACAATATGAACCTGATATCATAGCACTACAAGAAGTTCAAGAATCGCCTTCAATACTTTCGATGAACAATGAAATATCAACCGCAAGTTATCTTGCCGAACAATTGAATATGTCATTTACATTTAGTCCAACATTATTCGATAGTGATGTTCAAATGCAATATGGCACAGCTATACTTGTTAATAATCGAAAATTTCGTTTATTATCATTCGAAATTGTTTCACTACCATTAGGTCTCGAACCACGAAATGCTCCATGTTTAACAATTCAATCTCGATTAACTAATGTAACCTTTCGAACGTGTACAACACATTTCGATCATCATGAAACTGACAATACAATTCGTTTACAACAAGCGAATACCATGATTAATTGGTTGAATTCAGGACAATACTATCCAACTGTATTTCTCGGAGATTTTAATGATAATCGAGCATCAGCTACATTGACAAGTTTATATAAGTATTTTTTTGATGATCCATCTGCGGATAATTTTCATCCGACATGGTCCGAATGTAGGCAAGAATTAAAAGATAAAATTGACTACATACTCTTCGATCGACAATCTCATTGGACAATTGAACAATTTCTGCACGGATTAAATATGAACAAGTTAATTCCATCTATTGAATTCACCATGCTCGCAGATCATGTGCCGTTATTTGCTAAAGTTCTTCTAACTGTTACAATTTAATTAATCAATAAAATAGAAATACGTGTTCTGCTTTCGACAGAATAACTTTTTTGTTAATAAACGTTAATAGCACCGAGGTCTCTCTTTTTTTAATTTATCTTAGATCAATATTTTGTAATTGACCTCGATTATGCTGATAAGAGTTCTTTTTTTTTCATCAATTCTTAATTGCTGTTCTTTCACAGAGAAATTCTTCAACAATTTTTTTATTTGAGAATTGAATAAATCATGAAGCGTCTTTTCCTTGTGGCAAGTTAATACAAAACAAAAGTAAATGCATTTGAATGGAATGATATTCGAGGTACTCTTTTTCATAAAAAAGTTCTTCTTTTATTTTTGTTCAAAAACAAATCGTCTAGCTCCTACACATCTCTCGCCGGATCGAGGGAGTGTCAATAGTAGAAGAGAAAAGCATAGAACAAGAATGAATAAGAAAAGAACCAGAAATACCCTCGATTTCTTTGCGTTTCTTGTCAAGAAAAGAACAACTGCAGCGCAGAACGAAGCAACCAAGAAGGAGGCATATTCTGTTCTTGTTTTCTTCTTCCTTTCTTTTTTTCTCCTTCTTCGCTTTTTTTTACGACTGTGTTTTTGCTTTTCTCTTTTATTCACCTTTTTTTCTCTCACTTACCAACCCGACGTCGTCCCTATCGCCATCGACGATATTAGTATTACTTTTGTTAGAATAACAACATCAACAACAATAACGACAGAAGTTACAACCATAAGAATACAAAGAATAAATGCTTCGAAAACACTATTCACTGTTTGGTCTTGATCGTTCTGTATGTCACCCATCCTTTCGACATCAATCGAAGTGCATTCATGCACACTTGTTTTCTTTCTTCACTTTTTTACTAGTACAAATGAAAAGGAAGAAAAAAAAAACTAGTTTGTTGTCTTTTTTTTTGCTCTTAAATATTACATACCACCGTCGATATTCTTTAAATATCTACGACACTCGACAATCAGCAGACGGAAAACTGGAATCAAAATACGTATGTAGGAAAAAAAATCTAACAAAGTAAATTTTCCGATTAAGACTTTAATCAAATAAATTCGACATTATTGAGATAAGAATCCGATATATTTGTCTTGTTAGTTTTCTTTTCTTTTTTTTCTCTTTTCAGTCGTGCCACCACCTCCACATTGTCACGATATTTACTGTTTATTCCTTCCTATATACAACCTACTCAAAAGCCGTTTTTCGTTCTTTTCTGTTTTTGTCCAATTTGAAAAATAATATTTAGTTGAGTCATACTTACCATATGAGAAAAAAACGTACATTCGATTTTATCTAATGATTATACTCACACAAATTTCTTTTACCTTTTTTTAGGCGTGTTTCGATTCATTTTAATTAACTAATGAGTATACTGATGTAGTTTCTTTTTTTCTTGCTTGATTTTAAGCTTTCCCTCTCTAAATATATAAACGTACATATGTGCTTTGGGAATTTAGTACGCACGTCATCAATATTTTTTATTTGAGAATTCTATTGACATATTCAGTAGTTGTTGTTTTCCTTTTTTTTCTAGTTACTAATAATAATTTAGTTTTTATAAATTTTGAGACAGGTAAATATATGTATTTCACAATCTATAATGTTAGAAAATCTGTTGTAATTCATTTTTCCTATTCGATTCTATTCGTAGCTAACAATCAACAGATACATAAGATAGAACTATTTGCTAAAATTGACGTCAGTATTATCTACTATTGATGATAGGAATCTTTTGAAAGACAAAGAAATATAACTAAAATCAATTTAAGTTGAACTGAGGGTGAGGGTGGATTGAAACACGATTGTCATGTCATTTATTCATAATAAACATAATAGTCATAATCACCAATAGATAGTTGACTAAATAAGTAGAAAAAAAAGTTCATTGCAATGTTTTATTTATTTATTTGTCAGTAAAAAAAGTAAAATAAAATCATATACTGAACAAATATTTATATTTATTTAAGTCATAGAGATATGACTTGAAACGGAAATGAATCCATTCGATAGTTGCAGACAACATCATTCAGTTGTAGAGAAACAAAAAAACATAAGAGCATAGGCGAGAAATCAACCATTGAATATATCAGTCGGATGTTAGTTTTGAAGACATATTTAAAGTATTTTATATTATTTAATTATTAATTCTATTAATATTTCCATTGTCTACATGGTTTTACACTTTGTTCGTTTTCCTTTTCCTTTTTTTTTTTATTATTATTATTTTATTTATTCAACCAACCACATCGTTTTTCAACAGCAAATATAAAATCCATATTATTCTATACTAATCAGCTTAGAAAAAAAGATGCCCTGAAATTTAGTCTTTTTTAACCTTTAGTTCGGTATCGTGTCTTCGGTTGAGAGACAACGAATACATTTATGACATTGACCTTAAAGATATCTCGTCTTTCAGACTGTATTTGTCAGCACTAGATAATTGTCCTTAAGTTAAGAATTACAGACTAATATTAATATAGAAACACCTACATACATATATCATGATATTAATTCGAATAATTTGAATAGAGAGGAAGTCATCTTATATATGCAGAACCCTGGATTAACAGTCAGAGTCAATGAGAAGGAAAATAGTTAGTACTCATTTGTCTAGATTGTATTCTTTCTTCATTTATTTTACTTTGTCTTATTCAACGACATGCTTGACTAGAAATCTAATTCTCAAATGTAAATATGCCTGTTGATATTTTGTTTATTCGTTCGCCCACTCTTAACTATCATCAGTACGCCAACAGTTGTTATTGCTAAGTTTCTTCGTTTCTTTTCTTCTTCTTCTTTGTCGTCATCGTCATCATCATCATCATCATCTTAGCACATACATACAACTATCTTTCATCCTCCGCATAAAAATGAATGCTATCAGTGTTTGCGCTTGCGGGGAAAGTCTTCCTCCTTTTTTTTTCTCTTTCTTTCTTTCTTCCTTCCTCGTATTCTCTCGTGCGCATTTTTAAGATAGAAAAAGAAGGCACGGGAGGACAAAATGCTGATTACAACAGCACGCGAAACGTTACTTGTCAACAGGCGACAACAACATTTCAGATTAAACAAATAGATGATTCTAATATTTTCCTTTTTCTTCTTCAGATAAAAAACAAAGTTCTTAGTGAATGTACAAAATTAGTTTTTATTTAACACATTGTCTGTACGACTATGTGCATTCTTGTTCTATCGATATCCATTGATAATTCAACTAGTTCTCTTGCGATATCATCAATGCATTCACCAAAACAAAACACATCTACTGACGAACAACAAGAAATCTCATCTGATATTGATAATGTCAAAATTGGATTGCGAACAAATACACCATCAAGTATAACGGGCAATCGTTCGGATGTTGATTCACCTGTTCGTAGTTATGCACTAATTGAAACAGATTCCAATGAACTTGATCGAATTATTGATGTACTTCGACAATTTTTTCCTAATACAAGAATTGTCGAATGTAATAATTCGTCATCAAATCCAAGTCGTACACCAAGTCGATCATCATTAGCAGCTGCACCACAACAACAAACATCCATCGAATCGAACAGTAGTTTACGTGTACCAGCATCGACTACGAATCGATACCGATCACACAGTCATAGTATATCAGAAAAATCTTCATTTGAAAGTGATATCTCTCAAAATCCCACAAGTAATACATCAGAAACAGCTCACAGCAATTCAAATGATGTGTCATCATCCAATATTAATTCACAGGTACGATTCAAAAACCTTGATGTTAATAGTAAAATTATGTGTTGTTGTTGTTATCTACGTTTTTGACAGGCTTTTAAAGGCAAAGTAAAAGATTATTTACAACGTCGTTACTTAGAACAAATTAATGAGCATCAATCACGAAAAGAAACTCTTTTAAAATGTCGCAGTGATGATTTAAATTATCGTTGTTTAAAACGTGATTCATCGTCTGGACTTGTTCAAAGTTTTGAACATATATCAAAACATGACACTAATTTCTACCATCCTCATTCACATGTGACTTCATCCTCAACAACAACATCAACAAATCCGAGATCGGATGGTACAATGAAAGTTCGTTCATTTGATTTATCATCTTTTCATCTTCAACACTCAGCTTCGGATACCAATCTATGTTGTGCATTAAGTGCGTCCGATACAAATTTTATTCGATCACAAAGTAAACGTGGTTTACTGCAACGTGGGGCAACTATCGACATGGAAGATGCACCAAGCAGTAGCAACAACAACAACAACAATAATAATAATAATAATGAAACTAACGATGAATTGATGACTTCACTGCCAACATCGCCGGTAGCTGATGAAAAAAGTGATGCTGGAAAGATCACATTTAGTATCGATCGAGTAGATGATGATGAAGTCGAAGAAGAAGAAGAAGATGATGATGAAACAAAATCTCTTTCAAGACAATCAACTGATCAATGTGAACAAAAATCTCGTCGTTTTCGACATTCATATTCGGAACAGCAAAGGACAGATCGTCCCAATCAAAACTATCTCCTTCCCTATCGTCATTCATTCGAACAACAACATGATAAACGAGCACTACCATCAGCAATACCGACTGGTTCATTTTCAAGTGGTGTCCCTGGACCACTTGCACCTTATTCAGCAGCTAGTGATCCTGGTCCGTATCATTCACCATGGGCACTTACACCAACAAATCCTTATGGTCTCGTAAATTTCCATTTTCCAAAGAGTCAAGAACATCTTGTTACAAGTGCACAAGGAACCATTGCTCAGTTGTCGACATTAACTAAAATTTTATGTGATGAGCCAAGTGTTTTCACCCCGATCAGTCCAAGGTATCATAAAATTTTGTTGTTGTCGTCGTCTGTATAATATCATCATATTTATTGTGTGTGTGTGAATTTAGATTTAAAACAGAAGCACAAGAATCAAATAGTACTCGGAATTCATCATCCGTACCGGCATGTCAGATTTGTCGACAACAATTTGACTCACGACAAATGTACGAATACAATTGATTTATTGTTTCATATCTGTTTATTTTTTCTTTGCGTATGTTTTTAGGTACTTAGCTCATTATCGTACACATCTGGAAAGTGCATCTGAAGATGATAAATCAGGTATTCTGGATTATACAAACATTGACAATAATTGTGATCGTCCTGGTGAATCACGGAATTATTCTTGTAAAATTTGTTCGAAACGTTTTTCTCGGTAATTAGAACAGCGAAAGAGAGAAAAAACAAATCATAATAATTATCCTACTGTCTTTTCTTTTTGTTTGCGTAGGAGTGATATGTTGAATAGACATTTACGTTTACATTCTGGTATTCGTCCATATCGTTGTACAATGTGTAATACGCATTTTTCACGTAGTGATCATTTATCAACACATTTACGTACTCATACTGGTGAAAAGCCTTATACATGTCCTGAATGCTCGTATGCTGCCTGTCGACGAGATATGATTACAAGACATCTCAAAGTTCATTCAAAACAAAGATCTGAAAGAAAAAATGCAACATCAAGTCTAGGCTCAAGCAATGAATCTTAAATTGAAATGTATCTCCGCGCTAGTAGTTCAATAAACTAGTTTAACTTTATATTTTGTTCTAGTCATTTCTCTATTTCGTTCGTTTATTTGTTTTGTTTGTTTGTTTGTTTGTTTTGTGTGTGTATATATAGTTGATTGACGCTGGCGTCGGGGTATTCTATTTTGAGGTACTAATGTATTAACTGAAACCCGGTTCATTCGAGTTCTTTTGTTTTCTATTGTATAAAAGAGAAAATAAATGCATTGAAACTCTACGACTAATTTCCAAGCTATATTTATCTATTAATGTTTAGATTAAACCATATAAAATAGAACAAAAACAATGACAAACGCTTGTGTATTGTTAATCGAAATGAATAGAGAGAATCTCTGGTGTTTATCTGTCAATATTTAACAATGATATTCTGCTTCTTATTCCCTTTCTTTTGTCCTGAAAAATAGAATAATTAGAAAATTTATTATTTTCATTACGGACTAGAAGAAAAAAGTCATTTTTGTCCGAGAAATATCGTATTTGCACCTAATGGAACTTATTAATATTTTGAAACTATCCTGATATGTAGATTGATGTCAAAGAAACAAAAAATGTGTGTAAGTGGTTTTTTTTTGTTTTGTTCACATTGAAAGATGAAAACATGCGAATGTTATTAATTAAATCGGTTAAAATCATGTTCAAATTAGTTAATTAATTGTTTTTCTTCTTAACTATCGTGCGTCTCGCTGATTGACGTCACTGACAAACTGAAAATACCAAGAGATTACATCACGAACAAATATTTTAAGTCCCACAAATAATCCATTGCAAAGACGAGACAAAAATAGATTATTAATAAACGTACTTCATTTTTATTTTCGCTTTTCGATCTTCGAACAAGAAAAAGAAAACTGTACATTGTGTTTAGTCAAAAAAAGAAGAAGAAATATTTTAAAAAATCGTGTCAAACATTTTGTTTTTTTTTTGTTAATTATCATCAGCATTTTCATCAGGATAATCAATTTCGTCACTATCATGATCCGAAGCAATTTCTGCTCGATTTCGGCCGAGTTCATCGTCATCGTCGTTGTCGACTGCATTTTCCATTTCAGTTTTACGATAACTATGAAAAAGAATAAACAAAATGCTTCGATTGAGCTGTCGAATTAATTACAACTGAATATTTACGTGAGATTATCTTTTGATGTTTGCGATGGGAGACCAAATGGTGTTCTTGACAGTGACATATTGCCTAGTAAACGAGTAGTTGTTTGCTGGATTAAATGCTCCTACAAAAGACAGAATTTTATTTTCTATTTTAAGAAAAGTACATCTGTACTTCTGCTTCTTTCTTTTCTTCATTATATAATTGAACAGCTTCATCCAATGATATTAATTTCGCTGTTGTTACGGTTGTTTTACTATTACGTTCAGCTTGACGAGCTTTTAATCGTTGTTTCACTTCGTTTAAACGTTCTTCGGAAAAATTATTATCAAATTTCGTTTTCAAAACATTTGTCGATGGTTTTTCGAGATAAACTCTCGTTTCGGAAATATCATTTTGATCATTTGTTGACATTGACATTTTATTGAATTGATCAGCAATATCACAATCCATAGGTGAAACCGGTGGTACTTCAATACGTTTTTCAATTTCACTAATAGCGTTACGCAAACGTTGACCTTTGTCTGGTAAATTATTAACGAGCCGTCTAAAAATATCAAGCAGATTACTGAGTTGAATATATTTTGACATGTTATTACGAGTTATTAAGTAATTGTTGATGTTTTTTGAGTAGAAGCTTTAATTCTGCTTCGCTCATTTTGTTGTAATCCGGTTTAGAAATTTCTTTCATCATCTAGAATATAATTGAATTTTGTTTTTTTTTCCCCAAGAAATTCTAATTAACATTTACAAAGAAGATATATTCCAATGTTTATGTTTATGACACAATTATTTACTAGACTTTACTTTCGAAGTTTGAGACTATAACCAATCAGTAGTTATCGCGATATGTGAATGACATCTATTGAAACGAAATTATACGATTTAGTAGTGTAGTTTATTGATTAATAATATATATATACTCTTTCAGTATGTTTACAAAATAAAGACATCACTATAAAACATCAAAAACAAAAATCAAAACCGAGTATTTATATCACGAAATATGTGTTCAATACGCAGAATATCTACGAGTGAGGAAAACAATACAACATTAAAAGAAAAAGAGAAAAGTTCGTTCGTTCGAAAGAATTCAAGTGTCATTTTAAAATTGCATTTTAAGCATATACCGAATACGACATTGATTTTCTTGATAAATTAAATATTCGGATTGAGAAAAACTTGATGATGTATATTCTGTTCGAATTGGTTTACCAGCTGGAACGACGATCTTTTTATTATCAATTGTTATTTCTGCGTCATCCTTTGGATCTAATGACAAAGAAAAATTTTATAGAAAAAAGAACGAGATCTGCAAGTGTTGCGTACCTGGTTCAGTTTGACCACGCGCAACAACTGAATCGAAATTCGCTGGTGGTTTTTTTATTGATGAATTGTCGGCTGTTATACCGTGTTCTTTTCCTAATGCAACTTCATTCTATTCGAAAGTGAAAATTATAAATATGAAATTATGTATAATTCGAATCTTACCAAAAACATAATACCAATTTGTTTGCCTTGATCTTGTGTTGTGCCAACTAAAACATTCGGACGCAAAATTTAGTAATGATTTTCGAAAAAAATTGGAAAGGAAACGAACCGTAACCACTGCTTTTGCCGTTTTCCGAAGCAAAATAAATGCCTTTACCAACTCGACCACCTGAATGAGGCATAATACGAAGACCTGATTTCAAAATAGCAACAACCACAGCAACATTAGTTCCATGCCAAAGTAATTTTCGATTTTCAAGTTTATCATGAGCTTTGAATTGTTGTTCCTAATATTAAAATTCATCATTTTAACTATCAATCAAATAAATTACAATTTGTCTTACTTCGCCTTGACGACCAACTCGCCATACATCAACAATCTTACATTTACGATAACCTTGAGTATTTTGAGTATATTTCTCAATTATCTAAAATGAGATCATCAATGGATAAAACGAGAACCAAATTGATCACAATTACTTTAAATTCTTCGCTCTTGGCGTCAACATGTTCGAGAGAACAGTTCAATAAACCATAATTAACATCATATGGATGAGGTTTCGCTTGTGCAGCTTTTTTCTTTTCGTCTTCTTCGTTTTTATCTTTCTGAATACTTTGAGCCAACTCAATATCGGCTAAAACCTGTTCGAAAAAGACAATCAAACAGAAGAATTCGATTTGTCTCAACATACGGCAAGCATATCATATTTTTGTTGTAAAGCTTCTCGAGTATCGATTGCTTTGGGTCGTTGTCGTCCAAAATCATGTGGAATAGCCGTATAGAATTTCGATGAAATATCCGCACGTGAACCTGACTGCTTCTTTTCCATAACAGCTTCCAATTCTTCGAGAATTTCGAAACCTTTGGCAATTTGACTTTTACTCAGTTTGCCTAGTGGCATTTTTTTCACATCGATATCATATTTTTTCAAAGCATCTTTGAACATATCCGTGTCGAATATAAGTCGAATTAATGATTGTGTAGCTGCATCGAGTTTACTTGCAGCATAAACAGTACCATCTTTATCTTCGACAGTAGCTGATTTGTTAGTAGTCGATGCCTTTTCTTCTTCTTCTTCGTCTTCACCATCACCAGCAACATCAATTAAATCATATTTACCAGAGACTTTAGTGAAGTTAGCACGATTATCCCCTAAAGATATTTTTTTAAACTAGACTGAGATAAAGTTTTATTGAAACCTACAGTTATTTTTGGTTTTGTCTTTGAATTTATTCTTGAATTGACTGATAGCTTTATCGGCCGTTGTAAATGGGCCAAATAGTTGATTGCTACCAACTTCACCCTAATGTTTAATTTTATTGATAAAAATTGATTATTGACAAATTGATCACTTACTACACGACCCCATCGAGTGTATGTATAAAATTGACTACCATCTGTAAGTGCTTGAACAACATAAAACTTATTGTTATTTGCACCGATGTTTGTTTGATTCAACATTGCATCGTAATCATCCAATACCTGGAGATAAATATGCAGAAAAGTAGGAGGAGGGAAATTATCTTACTTGGTAACCACTACCAAGAGTTTTGTCAGGTAAGTGTTTTTTTGTTGTGGCTTTATTGGCATCAGCTTCACGTAGTTTTTTAATTATTTCAGATTTTCCTGTAGCAGCTTCCTAGAATTGTTTTTATTGTGCAATGACACTTATATTTAAAACCATTAAAAACAAACTTCAGCTTTTGGTTGTTCTTCTTCTACTTCTTCTTCTTCTTCTTCAATTTGTTTTTTTGTTCGTTTAGATTTTGGAGCTGAAATTGAAACAAAAAATATGAACATATCATCATATCAATATGAACGAATGAATATACCGGCTTTAGCAGCTGCAGCACGTCTTTTTGGCGGCATTGATTAGAATAAACAATTTTTTTTCTCTATTAGAAATTTTCTGATCTAATTACAGCTTTTTCATTCAGTATTTATACTTTTTTCAGTACGTAGGAAACCGCAAACATCAAAATAAAAAGGAATTTCAGATCGCTTGTGCAATGACATCGTACGAGCTTTCATTGGTTTTATTTTGCTGTCAAAAACTGTCTGTACAGGAGAAAGAGGTCGTTGAATTACAATATGCTGACATATAGCAGGTTGTTTTTACAATTATAATTTAATGTCTTTAAAAATTGGCTCATTTTGTGTTTGAAAATAAAAATCAATATAACCAGGTATTGTCTTTTCAGTTGTTTGCATGAAGAGAAGTTGTTTATCAACATTTGGATTCCAGAGAACAGTTTCTTTATTCAAGAAATTAACAAACGATTTATTGTCATAGATCGATGCAGATTTTTGACAATAATCATTCACTGACGTTCTATATTCTCCCTGATAAAAACCAATTTGAAAACACGGTAGTGAATATAAACCACAATATCCTGTAATGAATGATACTGAATCATACGGATCAACAAGAGCAATTCGTGTATGAGTAAAATTTTCTTTTCGAAATGTTAAATCGTGTAAATGTTTGGGATGATGAACATGATCGAAATATACATTCAAGCCAAGACTATCTGTTTTACATAAAGTAACACCACAAAATGTTGTATTTATTATATAACCAATTGAACATGGGATGTTTACAATATAATAAGGAATATGCATTGTACGAAATGCTAATTTAAATGTATCTTTATCGCCATCACTGAAAAACCGTCGATAAAATATTTCATCATAATGACTCATTAATTTTACTAGATAAATTGCATTCCAAACACGTTTCTTATCCAATACAATGACACCACTATCTATTGAAAATTCGTTTTGAACGCATGTTGTGTTCAATAGGGACCAAACATGAGAATATTGATGAGCTCGATAAATATCCGGATAAAATAATGAACCGAATTGTTTGTACATTGGATCATTGTCGAATAGATGTATCGGATCTTTGACTATGTAACAATCAGAATCAATAAATATGACTTCACGGAATGTTGAACTAAGAATAGCAGCTGGCTTGAATGCATAGATTTTTCGTAAAGATTGTTTTATACTTGGTTTATGTATGTATTGTAATGAAATGTTTCGTTGTTGATTATTTAATGAATAACAGTAACCCGTCTCAAAACAACAAACTTGTAGATTTAATTGTGGTACAAAGTTAATTATATCTTGAACAGTTTCTTGATTTATCTGTGTAGATGAATACCAAACTTCTACAGGTAATTTTGTTTTTAACCACTCGATAATACGTAAATTAAATTTTGTATGTAGTAATTGATTTTGTCCAACAGTTAAAACAATACCTCGACCTTCAAAATATTCATCTGGATAGGTAGAAAGTTGTGATTTCAATAATGGAAGTATTTGAGTTGCATTAGCTAAAAGTAATTCTTCTTCAACCTTTAGCTTTTCATTCAATTGACAAACCGATGAATCAGAATTATAAAATTTTGCATGACTTTTTAATAAACGTTGAATAGCTTCTGCGAAAGCATTGTTCCCATGATTTGAAATAATAACGGATTCTCGAGAAGGTAAATATATTCTATGATAAATGTCAAAAAATAGCAAAACATTGAATAACAAAATTGAAAGAAACCATCGAAATCTCATTTTTACTCTCAAATATTCAATGCAATATTCGAACGTGTATCTAATGTATTAATCATCATCAATCAGGTGTTCGAATGTGAAATTTTTTGTCATGTATCATGTCAAAGGACAGGAAAGAAAACTATTCTTGCATGAAATCGTGTCATTGAAATTCAAACGTGCGCTGATGAACGAAACTTGTACGAAAAGCATTCAGTTAATTTTAAAGCAAAATCAGTAAAAAAAAAGCGATGAGAGATTTTAGCAATCCCTTGAGTATTACTCATAATTTAAATGTTGACGTAAACATAAGCAAACAAATGAAATTTCATTTTTTTAAAGCAGAAATCATGTACTCATTGACGTCATAGCTAAGATAAATACGTAATATCAAAGTTTCGTGACTATTAAACTTTTGTAATTTATTCCAAAGAAGACCTCGGTATTCGAGTTCTAATGATTCATTTGTTTTCGTCCATCTAGGTGTTGTAGCGATATGAAGATGAGTCATTATGTACGAAAATAAATATCAAAAGAGGACTTTCGAAATTATGAATCATCATTTGAATTTAAAATGGTTTATTAAAAATTCAATATCTCTGTTTGACAGCAAAAAATCGTATTCATGTACAAGAAAAAAGCATCAATAAACAGAGACTAAAATATAAAACAGGTTCGTCGACGTTTAGAACGATGACGATGTTTGAGTGCTAAACGAGCGGCATGAATAAACAGATCATGAATACCTTCACGTGTTTTAGCCGAACATTCCATATATGCATCAGCTCCTATTTGGTTGGCAATCTGTTTACCAACTTCAGTTGTCACCGCTTTTTCTTTTTGTTCACTTAATTTCTCAATCGTTGATGCATCTGTTCGTAGATCAACTTTACACGCAACTAATATCACTGGACATCCGACACAAAAATGTCTTATTTCAGGATTCCATTCTTCGATGACGTTATTCGCCGACGTTGGACTATCAACACTGAAACATATGAGTGCAACATCAGTGTCAGGATATGCAAGTGGACGAAGACGACGATACACTTCTTGACCAGCTGTATCATACAGAGCTAGATAAAACTAAAAAGATAAACTACACTAATTAGTATTCGTATTTTCAATAAACTTACAGTTTTTCCGTCGATTTCAATTTCAGCAAGGTAAGTCTCGAAAATCGTTGGCGGATGTGTCTAAGTCTCGAAAATCGTTGGCGGATGTGTCGGATCGAAATCATCATCTTTGAATGCATATAACAAACACGTTTTTCCAGTCATACCATCGCCAACAACAACTAACTTTCGCGTCACTTGTGTATCAAAATTATTAGTACCCATTTTTAAGACGAAGCTATTTGATTTTCACCTTTTCAAGTAAATTATCTAAAATAAAAAGGGTACCACTATTATATATAGTCGCAAAAGAACCAGTCATCGACAATTAAATGCAATTCTACGTGTTAAATACCTATCATTAAATGTTTAGTCAAAGTGTGACACTATATTGATAAAACGAAAAAAAAAACATTTCTCTTCAATGTGTCAAAAAAGGTTTGTTCTTGCATCTTATATATGTAGATGCGTAGAGCAAACATAAGAGCGTGATTCACTCAATAGTATCTAGCAGAATGTTGAAATTCGTATCAACATGAGAAAGGCGTAGTAGAATAGTTATATATATTGGTATACGATATTATTTTTTACCTTGAAAAATAGAAATAGAAAGAGGCTGGTAAATACGTATTTTTCGATGAGTCTTTTACAATATCTTAATGAATCATCCATGTCACTTATTTACCGATTCTTACGTATGAATCGATAGATAAAAGGTAGACTTTGCAACCAATGAAAACTGCAAGTCAATAAACATCGTATCATAATTACAAATCAAAATATAATTGAAAAACGAAGAAAAAAAAAACTACATGTTATTTATATCATTATCAATCTTTTCGGCCAATAAACAATTTCTTTTTACAAAATAACTCGATGAACAGGCACGTCCATACGAGTAACAACAACAGTAACAATAATAAATCGAAAAAAAAACGAACGGAAATTGCCAATTAATATAGAGCACATTTCAAACGTTTCTTACGACGAGATGTGTTTTCTAATGCTAAACGTGCTGCTTGTACAAAAATGGTTTGAACTCCTTCACAGGTCTTAGCTGAACATTCTAAATAAGCATCAGCTTTGATTTCAACTGCTACTTGTTTTGCCATATCTGATGTAATCATTTGTTCATCTTGTTTGTTTAATCTTTCGATTGTTTGCAAATCATCTCGTAGATCTATTTTACAGGCAACTAACATCACTGGACATCGTCCACAAAAATGTCGAACTTCAGGTATCCATTTATAAATCACATTTGAAAGCGATGCAGGATGATTTACACAAAAACATATTAAAACAACATTCGTATCAGAATAAGAAAGTGGACGTAAACGATCGAAATCTTCTTCACCAGCTGTATCAAACAGTCCCAATGTAATCTAAAACGAAAACATTTGCATACAATAGAATTATTCGAAATGATTTTGACTTACTTTCTTGTCATCTACTTCAATATCGGCAGCATAGGTATCGAAAATTGTCGGTATATGTAGAGGATCAAATGCTTTATGCATAAATGCATAGAGTAACGACGTTTTACCGCACATACCATCGCCAACTACGACTAGTTTTCGTGTTTTTTCAATGCCCATTTTGATTTTTATTCACAATCTAAAATAATCGTGTTTTTAACATAAGATTTAATCTCGAGATTGTTTCAAACATGATCATTCGTTGACATATCGACAATGTCGGTAGTAGTAATACCATGTTTTAAACTGAAACTTATGCGCATGTATATTTATTCTTTGATTTCTTCGACGTGTCTCAGTAACGCACGTTGTCGAAGCCATAATAAAAATTCGAATAGAACAAAAAGAACACCAACGAGTAGGTTGAAGAAAAAAAAATGAAAAAAAAAAAAACTAATGTCAATTGCATACGAATAGAATACCACAAAGGTATTCGGATGATTTCTTTCCTTTTTCTCCTAGAATACCATATTAGGAATCATTCATTATGATTGACTGTATCCATGAATTTATTTTTTCTTCTCCTCTATGAGTAAATCGATTAACTAAAGAAATCTTAGTTTCGTTTTATATTATGACTCATCGAAAATAATGTTGATAGATTCTTATTAAAGATGATTGGCAATACTGCCGCGTGGTAAACAGTAATACTCAACTATAGTTACCATATACGTAAATAAAACGAAAGAAGAAAAGAAAGGCATGGTGATTCTTTTCTTTTTCTATATTTAAAACACACTTTCGGCACCTTCTGTTTTTTTTTCAACTCAAATCGTTCGTCTAGCTCGAAATACATCTGTGACACAAAGAATTGAATTGAATTAACTAAACTAAGACTCGTTCTCAATATGAATATGAATAGAATTCTTATGATTTTAAGTTTCAAAGTTCTTTATTAGATTACATTAAAAATAATTTTAAGATGACAAAACTGAGCAATATTTTATATGAAATAAACATAGATTAATTAAAGAATCAAACAACGACGATGTTTGTCTGATCTAACTTTTTTGAATGTCAAACGAGCTGCACTTTCGAATAATTCTCGAATGCCTTCGCGAGTCTTCGCTGAACATTCCATGTAACCATCGGCTTTAATTTGTGTTGCAAGTTCTCGGCCATATTCCGATGAAACCGGTTTTTCATTCTGCGCTTTTAATTTGGCAATTACACCCGGATCATTTCGTAGATCGACTTTACATGCAACTAAAACAATAGGACATTTAGCACAGAAATGCCGTACTTCTGGAATCCATTTTTCTATCACACTAGCAGCGGACACCGGGTTATCAACGCTAAAACACATTAAAATCACATCTGTATCAGGATAAGAAAGTGGACGAAGTCGATCGAAATCTTCTTGACCAGCTGTGTCGAATAAAGCTAATTCAAGCTAAATGTAAAATAAAGTTTTTGAATGAATAAAATCAATTCGATTTGTTAACTGACTGGTTTTCCGTCGATTTCAAGTTCTGCAACGTATGTATCGAAAACTGTTGGAACATGATCAGCGTTAAATTCATCGTCTTTAAAGGCGAAGAGAAGACACGTCTTGCCAGACATGCCGTCTCCCACAACAACTAATTTTTTACTTTTTTGATTGGGTGTTTGTCGAAGAGTTGCCATCTGAAATTCAAAAATTCTTTAGATTGAAATAAAATGTTCTAATATTTTTTGTCACACGTTTCTTTTTTTTGTTTTCTTTCAACGTGTATCTCGTTTTATAAAACAATGGCGAAATGATAGATGATATGAAAGAGATAGCAAGATCACGTACTTTCTTTTCTCTTGATGTCATCATCAGCTTCTATTTGTTTTCTACCTACTCTTGGTCAACTGAAGCCTATGAAAAAAAAGGAAGAAAAAAGAGGGCATAGACTGATATGATTTATTAGTCATAAAAAATTCAAGACTAGTTATATAGTAAAAGAAAGAGAGAGAGAGAGAAAAAGAAAATTTTATTGATTATGCAATAGCTTAACGATCTCATCGAAGTTTTTACCTTTTTTTTGTCATAACAAACAACATATCGGATTTATACCGAATAACTTCTGATATAATGTGAATATTCGCTCTTAAATCTCATGATTCATAGGACATGTTAAAGTTGTTCGATTAAATCTCCATTAGAACGAAAAGAAACAATCCATGCAATGCCTACGAATATTTCACTTCTCGTCTAAAAATCGATTTATATGAAATATAACGTACGAGTGCTCGGATAGAATGATTCTACTACGTTAAAACCATGTGTCTTCTTATATTTCATCGTATCATATATTGACAAAAAGATAAAAACATAATGTCATTTCTATTTCACTATCACATCGCATTCTCTGTTACCATTCATTCTTCATGCAAATACTCACAAATCAATTCCCATAGAAAACAAAACTATAAAAAAAGCTAACACATCATGTATATATATGTTCCTTCTCCGATGACTCATATTCCACCAAGACAGATGACTATTTAGTAGATAATTGTTATTATCATGATACGATTTAACTTTTAAAAAGAAAGAAAGAAAGAAAGAAAATAGTGACCGCTCAAAACAGAAATTCTTTGCTTTTAAAATAGATTACATGATTTGTTTTTCTTAAGTGTACGTTTCTTTAATGATAAACGTGCAGCGTGCACGAATAATTCTTGAACACCGTCGCGAGTTTTCGCTGAACATTCCATATATGCATCGGCTTTAATTTGAAGAGCGATCTGCTTGCCAACATCAGATGTCACCGGTTTTTCACCGAGTTCTTTTAATTTTTCAATTGTATCCGGATCATTTCGTAAATCTTTTTTACATGCAACTAATATAACCGGACATGAACCACAGAAATGTCGTACTTCAGGCACCCATCTCTCTAACACACTTCGAGCTGACACAGGACTATCTACACTGAAACAGATCAGTATTATATTCGTATCTGGATAGGAGAGTGGACGAAGACGATCGAAATCTTCTTGACCAGCTGTATCGAAAAGAGCTAAATCAATCTAATCAGACAAGCAAAACGGTTTTCTCGAAAACTCTTTTTTTCAGTCAAATGTAATTACAGTTTTGCCATCGACTTGTATATCAGCTACATATGTATCGAATATTGTCGCATCATGAGATGCAATAAATCGATCATCTTTAAACGCGAATAGCAAACATGTTTTGCCACACATTCCATCTCCGACAATAACTAATTTTCTATTTTTTCGTACACTTGCATGCCTATGAGTTGCCATCTACAAGGTGAAAAACTCGATGAAGAAAATGAAAATTTGTGCATAAATTTTAGCCATTTATTGGTGTGCGATGAATAAAATCGAGTAGTAAATGTGCATATTTCATCGTGCATATAAAATCAAAAATGTTATTTATTTTTCTTTGAATAAAGAAACTCAAAGCTAAGACGACAAAGAAAAACAACGAACACCCAAACGATTTAGTTTCGTTCTTCACTGATTTATTCTTTTTTTTTTCTTTGCCAAATCATTTGTGTTGTTTTGACAACAATTACTCGAATTGAATGCAATCGTCTCTTCCCTTGTCTAGAAAGAAAAATCAAAGTATCCTATTGACTCGCTTCTTAACAAGCAATTCATGGGAAGAAAGGAAAAAAAGGAGAAACAAACAAAATTTTCTTTTCAATGTTGTCAGTGAAACAAAGCGACCACTATTGGGAAGAAAGGAAAAAAAGGAGAAACAAACAAAATTTTCTTTTCAATGTTGTCAGTGAAACAAAGCGACCACTATTGTTTTTTTTTTCCTATTTCTTTGAGTTGGATGTAGTTTAGATTCCGATGTATGTGTGTGCGTGTATGTATGAAGAAAATAGTGAAGAGGACAAAACTATGGTTACAACATGTATTTAGAAGGATGCTGATCAATATATATATTTTTTTCTTTCTCTCTTACGTTTTGACAGATGTTAGTTTATTGAAAAGAGAGAATGTTTAATCGCTTGAAAGATTAAGATCTAATTGATATTTTTTTTTTCGTTTATAAGGTTAATTAAATTTAATTAATAGAAAGAAAACATATTTTCAGATCTATATTGGAATGAGTTCGTGTACAAGTGATAATTTATTATCAAATATTACCGTTGAACAATCGTCGATAAATTCTATAAATGATTCACATGTTAATATTCGGTTTACCATAGCGTTAGCGGTACCAGCCGGTAAGTTTTGACTGAAAAAAAATAGAATAATATATAATAAATCGTTTATTTCTGAATGATTCTTTTCTCTGACACTAATTGATCATGTTAGTTCTCTATTAGCTTCATGTCTCGCCGTCGTTTTTCAAGATGATCAACGTTCAACGGGTGTGCTGCTTTTTCAGCTTTTCCTTTTTTTTTAATTTGAACAGAAATCACATTGCAAAACGTGTGTTTTCTCCTTTCACGTACTGTCCCTTCACCCACAAGATACCTTCTCATAATCATTCGATTTAGATAACGAATTAATTGAATATTTAGAACAAAATATCACCAATCCATCACCTCAACCACAAATTACAAACAATCCAAATCGACGAGTATCTGAAACCTTGAAAATTCAAGTAAATCAATAGTTTCAATCGTAGGAATATGATGCATCATACTGTTCTCTAGGGTTACTATCGTGTCGAATATTCATTGCTACCTGGTGAACCCAATGTTGGATTTGATATAGCTGTCTATCGGACTGTAGCCAAAATCTATCCAGATAATCAAGAAAGTCAAATGGTATTAACATGGGAAGATGACAATGAGAACGTTTGGATTGTCTGGAGTCATGTGTAAATGAATTTCTTGACGGAAAATTGAATTGTTTTATTTCTATTTGAAATAGCCATCAACTTGAACTAAATCGTGAACGTTTATTAGCTTTATTGTCTCATAAAATTCTTGTTAAAATCTGGGATGGAAAAGAATTTTGTAATGTACGAACAAGACTTGATAAACCTCGTATAGCACGTGCTTTGCCTAATTTAACCTCAAGTAGAAAATGATGAACTAATTGTAAAGCTAAGTTAGAATTTCCATTGGCTAGATGCTGACGAAGAAAATACAACGAAAACTACAGTGGAAAGTATCGCTCAGAACTACGCAGACAAATGGTTATCGAAACCAATGCTCTACAAATTACATCGGCAACTACCGATTCCAATTCCTCGTCCGTCTGAATTTTTACGACGCAAAAGTTCGTCTTGAAAATAACAAAAAAAACTTCAAATAATTTCTTTTTCTCTTTCTAGTTGATGAAACAGGAGAAACTCGTGTATCAACGCCATCATCTTTGCATATCTTACGGGAAAAATCCGTAGATAATGCCAAGTAATTCAAACGTTTTGTTTTCTCTATCAATACATTTTCTTTTGTTTCAATTATTGAGAAAATTTTTCAGGGCTTTTTTTCGTATTGGTATGTAAAGTTTTCTTTGTCTGATTATCGTCTTTTCGCATATCCCGTAGATTGTCTATTTCAATGGGAGCATATTATGTATAGATTGATTTTTTTTTCTGCAAATATCGATCTATTTTAATTGAATTGACCGAGATTTTTCGTGATTTTAGTGAAGCAGATAATGTTGGTCATAATGAAACAACAGCAAATACAGAACAGAACGCACATGAAGGGATTCTGAAAACTCCGCTCGGTGAAAATGCATCGAAAACGCCCGAGAATGTCAAACGATTGAGAGGTTTATTGACTTTTGTCGACTAAATTCACATTGTTGTTATTTGTTTGAATAGGATCGAGATATAATAAACAATTCGAAGAGAAGAAAGAAAAAGGTGCAGGACAAATCATCGTACCCACAAATTTAATTTTTGCTGGTAAAATCATCGTTAACATGCGTCTCTGTCTGAATTTTTCTTTTCAGGATATAAAATTATCACTTGTCGTCTTGATGAAGAATTATCCTTACCGAAAACTATTCAAGATTGTTTCGTTAATATAACAATTGAAGATCATCAATTACTAAGCGAAACATTAGCCAACGAATTCAATCCATTGACTATAACTATTTCGCATATAGAAAATCTTCCGTCGACACCAGTATCATACTCAGAATTGAGACAAAGGTTTCTATGAAATCGAACCAAGGATATTCTCATGATTTTTCTTTAGATGCGAACCAGTTTATTGTTCGTATCAATTATTTGATCAATCGGTTCATCAAACTGAAAAGAGATTACAAGCGAAACATATCTATTGGAATGATTTGAATTTATATTTACTAAGTAAAAAAGAATCTTGGCTGTTCAAAATGAGAAATCGCATATCTTTCGAAAATTAAGATTTAATCGATGAAAACCTTCTCGGTCACTTTCGTAATTCTCCTATAATTAATATCGAAATACATGATCGTGATGAACGTATCAGCAGTCGACGATCAATGGGCAGTGTATTTGGTTCAGAGAATACCGACGAAATTATTGGCAAAGTTTCTAGTAAATTTTTTTTATTGAGATTTCAACGAAACAAGTTCTCTTTCTTCTCGAATAGATAAAATGAATTTACTCAAACCCAAAGGTGAAATCAATTGGCATCCGCATGGATGTGCACGACTGGATCTATCCGAGCTTTGGCTCGGTCAAACATCACTAGAATTTTACATTCCAGTTGTACCTTGTCATGCACCAGAATCTGTTGCGAGTAGAATTTTCTTTTATTCAACGATTGTTATTCTCTCAAAAACTTTTAGAGCGAGGAACAACTGCTAAACGTTTAGAAAGCCATCGTGTTCAACAAGGCGATTATCTTTCCAATGGCACTCAAATTCAAATAGTTGTTAAATTAGCAAGATCTCTTGTGAGACCAATTGAACATCGAATTGTCGACAATCGACAACTATCTAGTTCGCTTGTAAGAACATGTCAAAATCAAATCTTATTTTACTTTTTTTCTTTTTGTTATTTCTAAGGCTGCACCATTCACTCGAATTGTTTTTGTCTTTTCTTCTAAAAATACGAGATTCTTAACAGCACTTGAAACATGCACACGGACGATTAATGCGAAAGCATTAGGCTTTGATCAACACCCAGCTCATGTGCAAATAGCTGCGCTTTCGACATATAAATTAACTGAGTAAGTATTCATATTTGAATTTGATTTCGAAAACAAACAACATGTTGATGTTATTTCGAGGTCTCAACAAGAAAGTCATACGTTGAATATTATAACGGGTTTTCATTTATTCGATGACGAACAACATTTATTCGTTCTCGAAGGTCGAAAAGAAGATGCGATCGATATTCTCTACAAAAAATTGCCTAAACCCGAAGGACAAAGTAAACGATTGTCTTCATTTACATGTGCACACGAATTATTTTTGTTGTTTTCTTTCAGATGTCGAAATTCTCTATGATTCATCGATTCGTTTTAATGAGCGTCTCTATATTAGATTAGGTGTTGATTTAACACATATTAAATTGCGTCGAACATTACGTGACATTATCTCTCAACCATTGGTGTTCGTCAGAGATGCTCTTTCGAAAGAAACATTCGATGCACTTGATAAATTACATCAAGTAAATTGAAATTTCAATCTTTGCTCGATTAATTTTTCTCCTTTCGTAGCTTGTTCATGTGCATAAACTTAGTTCATCGGCTCGGCATCATCTCTTTCCGACGATTGAAATGATCACATCATTGAACAGAGATTTTGGAATCCCATTAACAGAAGACGAAATCAAATGTAATAAATCGATATTCAAATAAATTTTTATTGAAATCAACATTTTTTTTCAGTATTTTCCAGTGATGATCGATCACCATCCATGTCGGGTTCAAGTAATAAAAGTAAAAAATCGTCCGTTCATCAGCAGCACATCAACAATCAAATGACACAAGAAAATCATTTATCACCCGACGAAATCAAACAAGAAGAAATCAATTTTCTCACAAGAAATATCGACCGTGTCCGAATGGCTAGTTTAAAAAACAAGTAGAAATTCGATTGTTTCCTCAAGAGACATTCTTCTCTCTTCTCATCATGTTCGTTTAGAGAAATGCGAAAAAATGATGAGAATTTTATTTTCATGACCATCGGACCTGTTTATCCGTACAGTACACAACGATTAAATGCGAGTGAAAATGCGCTCGAACAAATGCGAACATATCTCAAACAGGTTCGATTTCAAAGCCGGAAAGCAAAACTATTTAATTTTTCTAATAAAATTTAGAATCATCCATCGTCATCATGTTCCTTCAATCCTGATCATCGGTCAGGAACATATTCTCCCTATTCGAACGATGAAACAGTCTTAGATTATCATCGAACACTTCGTTCGCCTTCGCCAGCAAATTCCCCGGTGAAAATCAAAGATAAACTAACAGAAAAAACATCGTTCGATTGGATCACATTTCCAGGCTATCGATCTAGTCGACAAACGAATATGCATCCGAAATCATTGGATCAAGCTCGACTGGAAGAATTATCTAAAGTATGCGCCGCCTGGCAGCTTATTCAAACTTCGAGACTCTCGACCTTTTTTAGCCACCGGAAGAATGGTATGAGCGTAGTACGAGTAGCCATCAATCGCATGTAGTTCCACGAGAACCATTCAAATGGATAAATCGTAAAGACGATTTCAATCGTTGGACACGTGCTGCTCCATTGACTCGTGCAGTTTCTACTCATTGGCAGTCAAGTGACGAGATGAAAAAAGGTTTCTCATCGTCATCAACATCATCATTCGTTGTTGCTGATGAACGTATGCGTTTCTTACGTCGTTCACCACACACAGAAATGATTGATAATGGTCGATTATGTGCGACACAATTAGATCGTTTGACTGGATTATTAAAAGATAAGCCAGTAAAAAAAGGACTTCTATTACCAAAATCCTACTCAAGGTAACATATACATATATTACTTAACAATTAAACTTTTTCTTTGATCACACACACATACACACAGAAATAATTTCTTAAGTAATCACTTTATTGAATTTAGATATTTAAAGATGAATTCAACTAAATAAGAAAAATAATATATACTTATATAGAAAAGATAAAGTAGGCATCCGAAACAACATAAATAAGAATAAAAAGAAAACAAAACTATATATATATATATCTGTATATAAAATAACCCTGTGGGCTCTTGTTCTTCTTGATCGTGTTCAATTGTTTGCATGAATTAATTGATTTTCCATGATATCAAATAATATCATTTGTTTCTTGAATTTTCATTTTTCTTTGTAGAACCAATGGGGCTCAATCTGCACCTTTAATGCACAGACGATCATCCAATACTACCCCCGATCGACGTATTCGTTCAACAACCACAATGGCATTTAGCAAAAATTTCAAATAAATTTCCTTACCTGTATTCTTTTTCTCTAAATTTTGAAATGAATGAATAAATAAATAGACAAAGAAAATAAACGACGATTCGCTGTTAATCAATGATATGTCCATGCGATTTTCGTTAGTGTCAAATTCCAAACGAAATGCGTATAGACAATCAACCGATCGTTGAGCAAGTTAACATTTACTAATCTTATGAGTAAATTCTGAATACATATGTATGTAATACATACATACTTGTTTCTTTATATATATATACACCGAAAGAGGAGAAGAAGTAATATTCTGTATACTTTTCTCCCCCCTAAAAGAAAGAAAACGAGAGATTTTCTTTTCCTCTCCTCCACTCATTTTTTTTCTCTAATTACTTACATGACCAGTACGTTACGAGACAAATAACGACTTGTTGTTTTGCTCGTTAATCACTCGACATCGTGACAATTTCTTTCATTTTCTTTCTGTTCTCTCTACGTTCTACACACATTAGATGGAATATTTCTTCTAATCCTATATTCCAACATTGAATCTAGCTGTTCAAATCAATTGATTTGTGCGTATTAAAATCGTTTCTTAGACTTATATACTCACGGAATCGGTTGTGTTCTAGAGAATGAACACGCAATTTTTATGATATCAATCGATTAGATGATTATTTCTCTTTCTAAGAATGTTGATCGCGAATGACACATTTCACCTATAATTTTATTGATGAGTACCGAGAGAAAGGAATTTAGAAGAAGAAAAAGGGAAAGAGAGAGAAAGAGAAACGTAGACAGTTCAATGACAATCCAGGTGGTAGTAAATAGTAAGCAAAGAAATACGAGAACAGATGTTAAACAGATGATAAATGACATATAAGACTTTGGATGGGAACAAAAAGAAAGAAATAGTTATGATTTGTGTCGTGTTAGTTGCAACTCCTGAGTGAATTTAAGTTTCTTTCTTTTTTTTCTTGTCGAATATGATTTCCTTTAGTACCAATAATCGTGTTTGTCGAGCAAGTAATGAAAAGAAAATGGAAGAGCGAGAGAGAGAGAGAGAGAAAAAGAAAACTTTACCATCATTTTCTCATTTGAAAGTCGACAATAGAACATTTTCTATTGAAAAAGGGAAAAAAATGTGAAGGTGGATATAATGGTTTGTTGATGATTTTTTTTTGTTTGATGATCAGTGAAGCTGAGCACGATTTATATGATGCGAACAAGTCTAAAGAATGAGAAAGAAAAGGGTCGATATATAAAGACATTTATAATTCTAAAACGATTTTTAACGACTGCGGAGGTGTTTGATTTTTTCAATGTATTCATAATGATTCAACAAAATTGATTTCTCATCAAGAATAACTGAAGAGAATGAATCACATATTGATCTAATCTGAATTTCAAACAAGAGGTAACACCAGATGGAGCCGAACTTGATTTTATTCTTTGTTAAGATTTAATCAAGAATAAAATATGAATAAGAAATAATTCAAAAAAGATTTTCTTTCTTTTTTTGCGTATTCTGAAACACATTTGGCATGCAAAGTTAAGAATGACGATTGAACAATGCAATTTTTATTTTATTTTCAAAATAAAATTATGAATAATCTTCCAACAGAAACCGTACGCGTATTTCAACTTCATAGTCTTCTCGGATCGTAACTGAGTCCGTTTTTTTTGCAACTGCATGCACATATGAAAGTGTACTCTCTATCAATCAAAGCAAATATTTTTAAAATTATACGAATACAATGAAATGCATCGATCTGTTTACTAAAAAGAGAAAAATATTTGATTCGATTTCAGTTTTGATTAGAATTGATTTGAACTCTGTGTACGAATGAATAATGTCTGTCGAAATATGTAAAAATAAAAACTTGATTTATGAATATTCTATTTTTAAACTCAAAAAAATCAAATCCTTTCTCGGCAAAAGAAAGTAAATTAATTTGATTGTTGACACTGTTCTTTTTTTTTGTTGATATTTTTAAAGTAATTGTTGATCGAGTGTTGTCTCATTTTTTTAATACGAAGTTCGATTGAAAAATCATCGAGCGATGAATAAAAAAACGGAAATCGAGAAACTAGACACTGCTGGTCAAACATTACCAACAGCAACGGCTGACAATAATCTGACAGCGACATCAAGTAGAATATGTATTGATACGCTTTAGTTTGCACTACTCGTGTATTTTCAGGCACAGGTAGAGCTGCTAATCCGAGTTAATCGAGCATCGAAGTACATATATATAATTATAAACAGTTGAAATAAAATATTCATTATATATTTATGTGCGTATGCATATATATTTTCTTTTTTTTCTGAAAAGAAAAACTAAATTAATATGGAAGATTTAACCTTCTTTCTGCCATTTTGCACATTATTTATTTAAATAAAACATTTTTTCTTATTCTGATACTTTCACAAACAAATTCAAGTTTTCTTCTGTTCAATATCACTGATTTTACATATTCTACGAGTTAATATTTAATTGATTTCTTAATTCAAATAATGGTTCGATCCGTTTTTTTGTTTTGTTTACTAGGAAATTATATTCGTTCGAAAATTGATTAGCAAAGAGTAACAAATATCTGTGATATTGCATATAAATCAAACACTTGATCAAGGTTGTCTTGTTCGAACCAAGGTGATGATTGTATGTGTACGGCATGTTTAATTCATTATCGTAACGAATCACGATCAGGTAATCTCCATTGGTTTTTTATTTCCGACATATATACATGAAAAAAGATCTCAACGACCTTGAGGCAAAAAACACACGAGAAAAGCAACTACTACTACCACCACTACCGCTCCTTATTCTTTTTCGTTTATTGACAATCGCGTCATTTTCAATCATTACTAATAGATTCTTATTTTCTTTTCTTCCTTTTCTATTTACGTCATTTACAAATTCCTCTCAAGACAAATGAGATAGATTTCACAATTAGGCTAGCAAACGTCGATTATTTAAAAAAAGAAAATGAGAAGAGAAAAAACAGTTTTTATTAGTTTCATAGAATATGTTCATAAACAAAAGTTGTCTGCAAAATCAAGCCTGTGGCATTCTATCTTCCGTATGAGTATGTATTGACGCGCAAAGCTTGAAGGTCATTGACGCAGACTGCAAATGTGAAAGAGAATAAGAGAAGTTGAGCGTGCCGCTCGAGATGATGATAATAATGATGATGATGATGAAAAGCGAGCGAGAGACAGAGACACATTTTTGTTTTTTTTATCTCGATATTAGTTGTCGGTTATTTTTTTTCGACGAAAAAAAAAGAAGAAAAGAATCAGTGAAGCAAACGACTTGGAATTGAAATCATTCGAAGGTATGAAGAATTACAAAGACTTTTGCGATATTAATCTGATTTTCAGAAGATAAATATTGAATAGATCTCGAAGTTTCCATCGAGAATAATTAAATCATATAGTTTCATAATTCGAGATAAACATTTCCATTTATGGAAACAAGAAAATATGGTTTTACCAGAGGAAATCTTCTAATTATTTATCTAACAGACAAATCAACTTTGACCTGTATACATACAGATGATAAAAGCTGTCTCAGTCTTCAACAATCAAAACCACATGGAACTCGAGAAAAGAAGAAGACGACCGATCGGGATTGTATCACATCAGATTGTCTGCATTTATTTTACTAGACGATGTTAGTTTTGATTCATTGTCATTTGAATAAATATGATCATAATATATTGATAGATTGTTCGCATTTGAAGACGTTTGTCAGAACGCAGCATAATTGATTTTTTGTTGTCATTGAGTTTTTGTCTTAGACTAAAAACAACGCCGTTCTAATCGATTGTGGGCACGCACGTTTTTTGTACGAATGATTAGAGCGAATAGAGTTTTGTTATTATAAATTTGTTATTTTGTTCGAAGCAGAAGCGCACGCGAAACAAAAACCTCAGAGAGCTTTGTTTTCTTATTGATTCTATCTTCTTTTTTTATTATTATCATTATTAATTTATTATTGTTTTTGTTCCTAGTCACAAAGAATTCGGATAGAAATACAGAAAAACAAAAAAGAAATGGGAGTGTACACGCAAATAGAAAAACCATCGCATTAGAAATCTTTCTGCTTCGTTTTTTTTTCATTTTCTTTTCTTCACAAAAATTCTTGACATTTTTTTCTTTTATATGCTTGGGCTTTTTTTTTCTCTATTCGGTTTTTCTTCCCTCAAAATATTTTGATTGAGAGAAAAGAACGAAGAAGAAAGCGATCGAGAAAGAGACACATATGCACAGCTGATTACTTATTGTATCGTCTCTCTGTATGTGTGCGTGTAGTTGAGAGCATCAAGAAAGAAACCAAATTGAAGAGAGAAATTAAAAATCTTCTATTAGTCACGAATATCAAGAATAAAATCTTCGACAAAGAATACAACAAATATGTAAGTTATGCTAAATCACGTCATCACGTATGCTAAAACACGAGTTGTTCGTTACGAAAAGTTGAATCGTCTTTCATGAGTGGATATGTCTACTTGAAATCGAAAGAGCTAAATCATTTGAATACTTTCAGCTGAAGTATATGGATTGCTTACTGATCATTCTCTTATTACTTTTCTTTTCTTTTTTTTCCTGTCTTCTCATTTTCCACTCGTTTGATTTATTGAATTTCTCCTTGAAAAAAAAAGAAAGTATTTACTTATATTAATACTTCGATCATGCGCTTTTCGACTGATTAACACTTCTACGTCTTTTCTTATGTGAGTTGTACTCTAAGCAAATGATTTTGATTACATTGAAAAGAAAACCGAGTTCTTATGTTCCTACGCTTTATTTGTTTTCAGTAGGTGCACGCAAATATCAATTGAAAAAGTGGATTAATGTTTTGCTTTTCTTTAATCAAAATAGAATTTTTGATCTATCTTTGCAGGAAATGCTTTGTCTATTTAGATTCGATCACTTTGAAGTAACATATTGTCATCCGACGTCATCATCAGTTAAATACTCTGGCTTCAACACTGATTTGTATATCTAAGTAACGGTCTAATGATTTAATATTCTTTCGAAATCGTTTATCATTCGTTTCTATAGAATTTCTTCGTGTCGTTTGTTGTACTCGGTGTTTGCCGTTTTATTAATCGTCTTCTCGAAATCTAAGCATCGATGCTTAGCTTTTGTTCCGATACCACCAGACGGTGTTAGTAATGCTGAATGTCGTCCAGTTGACATTCAGCTTTACACATGGTCAGGTCCCGGTTTTGAATCGGGCGAATGTTGGTATCGAGGACATCGATTTTTAAATGGAGCAATTTGGGGACGAACTGATATGCCTGGTTCGCCTTATTGTGTTTGCGAACAAGGTAAAGTTCGCGTGTTCTATAGTCAACAGAGGTCACAAAGTCCTGCTGCTGATTCTTTAACTATTCTCGGACCGATTCATGGTTCATCACCAACATCGAAAGATCTGGCTAAATGGCCTATTCCAGATTTAATACGAGTACGACAACGATCAGTTATTTGTTCAGTAAATCGACTTGGCATACGTGTTCGATCTCGAGATGGATGTACAGGTTGTAAATGTTCAAAGAATGGACATTGGCTATGTCGAAAACCACCAAAAACAAAACGAAATCACACGAAAGATGTTCGATCATCATCGAGGTATTATTTGGAGAAACAAAATGAAAACACGAGCAACAATATTTTTCTTGTTTTTTTTTAGAAACACTCATTATTCATCTGCGGATGCATCCAATTCTGTTAATGTTCAATTACGTGTAACTACGGCACGTGTACGTCCGCAATGTCCAACAGGTACAACGCCTCAATTTTGCATCTTAATCGAACGTTTAGCATCGTCAAACATAAGCGAAAAGGCTAGTCGTTACATTGAAATACCTCGAGAAACATCATGGACTGACCGAAACGGATGCACTCGATGCTCTTGTACGTTAGACGGTCGTCTGACATGTGAATATCTCTATGCCACATGTTCGCGTTCTTGTCTCATACAAAAAACACGTCCTATTCCATTAATGTATTATTTTCCACCCGATTCGAAATGGTTAACACCACCGGCTGATAAATGCCGTTCGTGCACGTGTGTTAATGGTCAAAGAAAATGTATTAATTGTGATCAAGTTCTTGAGATTAGTATTGATAGTAAATCAGTATTTGACAATAATAATGACAGGAATCAACAAGGATCACCGATTGGTGAATATAGGTTATTACCAGCAGTATCAACATCTGTCAAAATAAAACCATGTTTACTTCAAATTGATAGTAGTTCGCATCAATTAATTTTACCAGGACAACAAACATGGTTCGGCGAACGTTGTTATCTCTGTTCGAAACGTAATGGTCGACTGCTATTTTGTTAAAATAACATGACAAAAACAAATGAAATACTATTTATTCATATAAATTTTAGAAAACAGTCGATTTAGTCATTTGAATATTTGTGCTTTTGTTTTCTTTTTCTTTTTCTTTTTGTTTGTTTGTGTGTTTGTTAGATTAGTATTTGTATATCTGTTTTATTTGTCTGTTTTTGTGTACCGTAAAAAGCAAATAGAAACAAACAAGATGAAATTTGCAATGACGAATATAAACAAAAAATGAAACATGTAAAATAAATAATTTAAATATATCTCAAATATTGACTAATATATTAATAACGTTTTTTCTTGACAACATCAATAAAACGAACTTATCATTGCTATTTAAGTATTTGTATTCTTATATGAGTAACTAATGTCTGTTCTATTTAAGACTGCCTACGAATAAATGCTATCAGACATATGTCATTGGTGAAATCAGTCTTATTAAGTAAGATTCTCAGACAGAATAAATAATATGCGTATGTATTCTTGCCGAAGAATTACTTATCGATTAGTATTTGTCATTAGTTCAATGAATAAGTGTCAATCTATAGAATGTGATAGAAAACGAAAATAAAAAAAAGATTTTAATAGCTATTTTATTTTCTATCGATTCCATTCGATAGTTGAAAGTAATAACGGATGTTAGCACTATTTGAAGTTATATCTATATCAAGTTAATATTTTTGCTAGAAATAAAAAACGAATTATTTAAATCGTTTTTTTTCTCTTGTTCTCAATGAGTTGCTGGTCTTTCTTTTATTTCAAGATTAATATCTTTATTTATTTCAAAAGGCTGAAATGCATGCAATAGATATATAAGATAGAAGTCTGTGAATTAGCCCATAAATTCACGAGGATCGCCTTTTGTAATTGCTTTTGTGCGTCGTTCAAACGGTATTGATTCATCGTATGTATCAACGCGATCAAAATCGAAATCTACCAAATTGCGTAAATAACGTTCAAGACTGCGTGGTCGATATATACTTTTCAAACGATAATGATAAGGATAATAATGTTCTTCTTCACCTTCATCATCAGATGCTAATTTACCAATAAATCGTGAACTAATTAAGATAAACAGTATTAAATTATCAATACTTTTGATTATTCATTAAAATTGAACTTACTTTACAAAAAAAACAAGACATGCTAGGAAGCAGAAACAATACTGGTAGAGATGCATGATGTTAATCGTTCTAACGTATGTATGTGTGTTATAGTATCTGAAAAGTCAAGAAGAAGAAGTATCTTTATGTTTATATGTCCGTTGATGGTGGGCGACGTGCGTATGAGATACTAATTGTTCCTATAACAGTAACAGAGAAGATTTATGTTAAAAAACGATGTTAACATCAAGTGATATTCATTCAGTAGATGAGAAAATCTGCTCGATTAAGCTGAAAATCAGTAGTACGGTTATATATTACCTTGTATGGTTATTTGACAGATGTCAAATATAGGCTCGTTACTTTTCATGTTATTCAATTAAAAGGACTTCTATTTGCTGGTTTGTTTGTTCGTGTCGATATTCTATTGTGCAGATGCGACTTTATGCGACTACATTTTAAAAAGCATATTTTTTTTTATATTGAAAGGAAACAGAACTATCGATCCATTAACTGATGAAAATCGTCAATTTATATTCAATAAAGATAGATTCATAAGTGAAGAATTTTCATTGACCGAAGTGGTGGGAGACGTTTCTGGGTTTTATTAACTATTGAAATGATCGTAAGTGTTGTTCAAATGACAATTATAGACGATGAGTACTACCTGAACAGTTCACGTGAGCTGATCAACATTCAAATATTATTCTCAAACATAACAGTTCGTTCTGTTCCTTCAATTTATTTGAATTAATTATGAAGAGAAAAAAAAATGTTCCCAAATTAATAAAAAAAACTACATGTCAGGTCGAATTTGATTTCGAGCAAGATCAGTTCGACATCGATTGACATGAATATTGCAAAGAACATAAAGAAATTGTCGACGAAATCTGTCTGATACAATCACATAGATATAGAAGCCGCTCTAGATAAAACAATATCTAAGAATTCAATTATTGTCAACAAGAATTACTTACTGAAAATGTCATGTAATATAAAGCACTAGTGATCGCTGATGTAAGATTGATTTGTGCTGCATAAAGTGGATCTGCATCAACACTTAGATTAAGTGATAAGAGAAAACCGACTACATAAGGAATGATAAAAAATAAATTGTAGACATTTTGAACAAGTACCATAATAGTTAACTGTTTATCTGTTTCACGTCGAACAAGAGGTACAGTTCGATATAGTAATTGTTTGACATTACGATAGGCTAACGTGCCAATTACAACAGTAATGGAAACTGGAATAATACCAAGTAATGTTAATAGAAAGCCATATTGATAATAGCGTTGAAAAGATGGATTTGTAATTCGACAAACTGTTTGATTTGCTGATACTGACAGAACCTGATTATAGAAAATGATTAATGGAATCCCATGAAGAATCCAAATCAAGAACATGAATGCAAAAATCACCCGAGCTAATTTAATATTGCTGAGACGTTGCAATTGTGTTCGTGCACATGTTGCTAAATATTGATCGATCGTTGCAAGATACATACATGTATACGATGTTATAGCAAATACTTGAAAGAAATAATATCGTAGTTTACAATAAGGTAAATATGTAATCGTCCAATCGACACCCCATGCGACACTTAAAATTCGACTAAGTAGCCCGAAAAACATTTGACCAATATTAACAAATGACATGGCAGTTAAATAGAATGCGCATGAACTTTCTCGAAATGTTTTCAAACTTAAGAAAACGATTATATTGAGAATATTACTAGTTAAACCTAAAGCAAATATAATTGAACGCAAAGTAATATTGACTTGTTGAGTTGCATTGGTCAAATATAAAATAGCTTGACTGGACATTTTTTTTTTCTTTCGATGTGAAATGTAATTAAACGTGTTCTATTCGAGTTTTATATATATATACTCTTTGAATGGAAAATACGTACTGATAGAAGTTCTTTCTATCAGAGAGAAAAACAAATGAGAGAAAATTATATATAATTGACGAATTAAAATAATTATCGAATATTAAATTCAAAGATAATCCTCATTAGAATCATTTTTTATCAGAGTTCTAATAACTGTTATCATTGCTTCAATTTGATGAATATATATTACAATTTTTATTTATAATATCCATACGAACAACAGACAAAAAGAAAAAAAAAGTCACCGAGAATAATTTGTACTGTTTTAATTGAAAATATCATTCATTAGGCGTAACTTGATTCAAATCAATTCCCCTTCTTGTACATAAATTCAAACGATGTCCAGTGAAAACATAAATAAATTGCTTACGGAATCTTTCTGACACACAAATATAAACATAAAATGGTGCCTAAATTGAAATAAACAATCAAATTTCTACATCTTCTCGAAAAATCTCACAAATTTACCGCAAAATACCAATAATAAACTGCAATCGTAATGTTTCTAGCTAATTGCAATTGTGCATAACTATAAGATTGCCGATCTAAATTGATTGCTAAATTCAGCATATATACAATTGTATATGGTACAATAAAACAAAAATTGAATAGAACTTGTATAAGAACCATAATTGTCAATTGTTTATCTGTTTCACGTCGAATAACAGGAATTTCACGGTAAGCTAACTGAGAAACATTGTGATAAGCTAATACGCCAAATGTACCAGTAACTAATAGAGGTAACGCACAGATTAAACACAAAATGAATCCATAAGTCCAATATTGTTGAAAGATAGTATTGGAACTCGAACAAGTATAACTATCTGATGCCAAAACTGGAATATGTGTATAAAAGAGTAATATTGGAATACCATGAAGAAGCCATATAATAATAACAAAGCAAACAGAATTATGAGCAACTTTGATACTACTGTAACGTTGTAATTGTGGTTTTGAACATGTTGCTAAATATTGATCAATGACTGCTAGACACATGCATGTATTCGACGAAAGAGAACATGCTTGAAAAAAGAACATTCGAAGTTTACAGTAAGCTAACGATGTTATTGACCAATCGATAGAAAATAAAAAATTTAAATTTCGTGGGAATAAACTTGACGTCAGTTGGCCTATATCAAGAATTGACATAATAGTTAAATAGAATGCACAAGAATTTTCTCGAAATGTTTTTAAACTCAGAAAAACAACCACATTACATAGGCCACCAATAATGCCTGCAATGAATGTAAATACACCGAAATAAATCGAAAATTGTATTGAAATCTGATTAACAATATCAATTGATAACATTTTTACCCAGATTCTTTTCAATTCAGAGACTTCAAAGGAAAAAGAAACTAAGATTCAATCTTCGTTTATATAAGTCTTCGATTAAAATCAAAATCTATTATAAACGAGCATTTGTCATTCAAAGTTGAGTTCATTATTTTTTTCTTAGTTTGCAGATGCAGGTGATGGTAAATTAGAAAAGTTTTTTACTCTCTCGATATGGATCAAATTCAGATTCATCCTTAATTGGTTCTAATGAGAGCCTAAGTAAAAACATTTCGCGTGTCATTTTATAATTTGTTTAATTATGAAAGATTTCAAATATTTGTTTCCTTTTGCTCTTTTCCTTTTAAATTGGAATATATTGAGTATAAATGCCAGATTAATTTATTACGAAAATGATATAAGTGCTGATTTTCAAAATACAAAGTTCAAAGAATACTTCTTTAAATTTTGTTCATGGTGAAACTCGATTTGCAGGTAGCATACGTTGTCGCCATCGAGTCAAATGAATATCAATTAGAACGTAGATTAACTGACGACGAAATCGTTCGGATGAAAATACATAAATATAAAATGGCGTCTAAATAGAAAACTAAAATTTTATTCAATGAACTGGTTTATTCTTACGGCGTAATATGTATAATACAATAGGATTAATACGGAACTAGCAAGAGCTAATTGTGCATTGAGAAATGGTTGTCGAACTAAAGCAGGAATACGCATTAGAATATACATGATAATATATGGAATAGTAGCAAAACAATTATAAATAACTTGAATGAATACCATAGTCGATAGTTGTTTATCTAATTCTCGTCGAATTATTGGAACTGTTCGATAAGCCAATTGTGTTACATTACGATATGCTAAAAATCCAAATAGAAGTGTTATTATAACTGGTACAAATCCAGATAGAAGAACTATGAAGCCGTAATGAAAATATTGTAATAACATATCCCGTTTTACTACACAATAAATTTGATGTGTCACAGGTGATTCGATCGTATCCAGATAAATTAAAAATGGAATTCCATGTAAGACCCATACGAAAACGAATATGGCTGATAATAAACGTGATAATTTAATTGTACTGATTTGTTGCCAACGAGGATTAATACAAGTTGTTAGAAATTGATCGATTGTGGCTAAGCACATTGCTGTGTAAGACATCAATGTACAAAATTGAAGAATATAAATACGAAGTCTACAATACCACGCTGAATTTGAAGCCCAATCAATGTCAAAACCAACGCTCATAATTCGAGGAAAGAGACTTGTTAATAGTTGTCCAATATTAACAAATGATAGGACAATTAAATAAAATGCACATGTATTTTCTCGAAACGTTTTCAAACTGAGAAAAACAATGCAATTAAGAATATCACCAAGAAGACCAGCAACAAGTATCGGTATACCGATAATGATTGTTAATTTATCGGTTTGAAACATGAAATTCGATGTATTCGTAGTTGACATCGTTGAACGAACTTCTTTGGACTTTGAAAAACGATTAAATAAAGATACTGTCAAATTATTTCATGACGATTAAAAAGTCATTATATGAGTGCGATTTTTCAGCTTGAAATGTTTCTATATTTGTGAAGAATTATGTATCACAGAAGCAGATTAACGATGAGATTTTATTAATTTAACCTAATTGTCTATTACGAAATTCAAAATAGAAATCTTTATACATGTGGTACAACTTCGTTTTGACATCGTTTAAAATATTTCGTAATAAAAACATGCATAAATTGTCGACGAAATCGTTCGGATACAAAAATATAAATGTAAAATGGACACTATAAAAATCAATTAAAAATTTATAAATATTCACTTTCTTCTCAGATGACTTACTGATGAATATGAATTATAAATACTAACACTTAGCATATGTAAAAATTGTGTTCTAGCAATCGTTACTGAATTGGTACTACGCATTAGATACGGTAAAGTAACATTGATAATATTATAAAATAAAAGAACACAGACATTGTAGATAACTTGAATAAGAAGCATATTTGAGAATTGTTTGTCTAATTCACGTCGAACTAATGGTATCGTACGATAAGTAATCGTTTTTAAATTACGATAGAGTAAATAAGCAAATAATGCTGTGAGACCATTTGGAAGAAATCCAGTGAGTACAAGTTCATTAAAATAGATTGTGTATTGATAGAAAATATCATTTGATGTCGTACAGAGAGCAGTGTTTTCTGTGGTTAAAGTAATAATTTCGTAGAAAACTGCATAAAGAATCGAATAAATTGACCAGAAAATAATTGTACTTGCTGCTAAACGATGAGTTAATTTAATATTACTGAATTCTTGCCAATGAACACGTCGATTTGTTGCTAAATATTGATCGATTGTCGCCAAACATAAACAAGTTAACGATGTTAATGTTGACCATTGAGTAAGATACGTTTGAAATTTACATAATGACGTCGATGTTGTTCCCCAATCGATTTCAAATGCAGCAATTACAAATAGACTCAATGATCCAGCTAATAAATGACAAATATTAAGAAATGACATTATAGTCAAATAAAATCCACATGTATTCTCTCGAAATGTTTTCAAACTAAGAAATACAATGATATTGAAAAATGCACCTGGAAATCCCAGAATAATATTGATGATATTCAAATAAATACTTGTCTGTCGAGAAGCATTATTCCATGCTATCACATATGATGTTTCCATATTGTGAAGATTTTAGATAGAAAATTTGCTGTATCTTTTTATATGAAATCGAGGATTCACTCTTTTTCTCGAGAGTATCAAATTAAATCATGATTTTATTTTGCTATGTACTGGATGAATGGGATTTTTTTACGACAGATTTAGAAAAAAAAACATTATTCACACTTGTTCGTATTGAATTACTAACAATATATCATAGTTAAAATGACATCTGATACACGTACGCTAAAAACAGTGAGTTCAAGTTCTAATTGATCTGCGGGCCAATCTGATTCCATGTCACACGTCGATCCATGATACTCTTATTAGCTTGATTTCGAAAAAGCACATAAACCAATTGTTGGCGAAATCGTTTCGATACACAAATGTATATATAAAATGGACACTAAAATCAAACATTATAGGAAGAAAAAAAAACATTGAAAATCAAACTTACAACAAAATATAGATAATATAAATAAATTGTTATTATTCGTGCAAATTGTAGATAGGCTTGAGTCACTGCGTTATTCAACAGAGATTGATTTAATATCATGATACTAACGATTGTGTAAGGTAAAAGAGTAAATAAATCAAAACTTAGATGAACTAAAACCATAATCGTTAGTTGTTTGTCTAATTCTCGTCGAATGATAGGCAAATTTCGATGAACAATCTGTCGAACATTTCGATAGGCTAAAAGACCGAAAACGATTGTTACTAATAGCGGAAGAATACTCGAAAGAAACAAAAGAAATCCATAGCTCGTATATCGTTGAAATGTTGAATTCGTTATCGAACAACTTGTTTGGCCTGTTCGAGATACAACAACATTGTAATAAAATAAATAAGGTATTCCATGTAAAATCCAAATCAATACAAAGATAATAACCAAAATTCGAGCTAATTTCATGTTATTTCGTTTATAAAATGGGATAGAAAATTTCGTTGATATAAATTGATCAATTGATGCCAAACAAATACATGACAAAGATAATAAAATCGATAATTGATTAATATAAACTCGACATTTACAATAGAAAACTGAATCTTGTGTCCAATCAATTCCGAAGCCACTGATCGTTATTCGAGAGAGTAAACCTGTTAGTAATAAGAGAATATTTACGAACGACATAATCGTTAAATAGAATGCACAGGAATTCTGTCGAAATGTTTTCAATGTCAAAAAAACAAGAAGATTTAAAAATCCGCCGACAACGCCGATTAACAATAATGGAATGCCGAAATAGATCGAAATTTCTTGCGAAATAAAGTCAAGTGTCGAAGCAACCGATGATGCCATTTTCTAATTAAAATTGTCTGACAGAGAAGCTTTGACTGAAGAACTATATAGGTTGTGACGTCTCTTTTTCTTTAATTATTGAAATACGCATATTTAACAAGGATTTCTACATGTTTAACGAGAAAAATGTTCTCTTACTGTGAATTAATTCTACACAAATGAATAAGGTTAATCAGAAGAAAAAAACAATACGAATAGAAATTTCTTTTATTTTTCATTATCTCTACAACACACGACAGACACACAAACACAAAGTTTATTCTAGATTTCTAAACCATTAGTTAGAGCTTGATGTCCTTCGATATTTGAAACAACTGGTTTCATAACAATATTGATTTCTTCATTCGAAACTTGTCGTTCGAATAAATAAAACAATGCAGGATAGATCAAATTAATCAATATCAAACAAATAATTGATTGATAAATCAATGAGTTACGAATTACTCGAAAGACATACGATTCAATCGGGAATATGTACAAAATCATCAATGAAATAATCAAACCAAGAATGATTCGATTATATTTCCATTTGGCATTCAAACCATTGTAGGATAAATGAATGAATATATCAACATAGATAATGAATACGATGTAGAACCAAAATGCATTAGCAAAATTCCATGTCAATTGATGAAATAGATATAAACATGTTAAAGTTCCGGTAATTAACATTAGTAATGATAGAATAATGAATAAACTCTTTCGAAATGACAAAAATGAAATCGATGTATGAATTAAACAGCAGATAATTAATAATAAAAACGTCAATGTTAATTCCATACGTATTTCACCTAATGCTTCGTAACTCGGAAAGATTAAACTGTAAGGAAATACACGTGGAATTAAACTTTCACTTGTATATCCATATGTATTCGTCATTGTTCGAAGATCATCACGATCGCCTGGAAAAAAAAACAAGAACACACGAAAATGATTTGTCATTTTTTTTTATTCAAAGTCGATTTGTCTTACCAAAAATCGAATTATATTGACAGTAGAATCTCGATGCTTTAATCATCGGTTGATTATTTTTCTCGACAATAACTAAATCATTTTGCGAATACGGTGTTAACCGAAACTGTAATTCATCTTCTCCGTACAAAATATTCGTTAGATTCTCTTGATCTAACCAAAACAATTGAAATCGATTGATTTTCTTCTCATTTTGACATTGTTTCACAAGTAAACGCATAGCATTCGAAAACTTCTCGTTTTCATAATTAATCGCTTCGGGTATGACGAACATAATCACTGGACCAATATTGAAATCGCTGATTTGAGATTGCATATATTGATAGAGAGAATTGTTCTTATTTGGAAGTAATTCATGATCGTATAAACGTGTATCAATCGAAAGTGTCAACCAAAGAGTCGAGAGAAGACAAAGAAGAAATAATAAACATAGAATAGCAGAAATGAATTTCTTCCAGATCGAATCTTTGATCGATAAATTCGAGATATGATTCGAAAGTTTGGTTAATTGAGCAAATTTGAGTTTGATTGCCGATTGATAATCAGTTGGCAAACGATAACAAAATAAACAATGACGATAAGATGAAATACGTTTCAATGTGATAACAAAACATGATGAAAAAAATGTTAAATGAATGAGATAACTCATGAAAATGAAAAGAATTAATGTTAAACAAAATAATTTCACGGTGTAAATCGGAGATAAACATATGAGAATGATGTAGACGATGATGAGAATGAAAGTTGAACTAAGAAAATACGGTTGTGTACATTCGATGATCGATGGGAGAACTTTTTCGATATCGATATCAGTCGATGTGAGATGTTGAGCAATGATTCGATGATATTCACCAGAAAGAATTGAAACTCGAATTGAATCGATAACTAAAATCAATTGAAAACAAGAGCAATAGGGAAAATTCGTTTTTTGTTGGAATTTATTTACTGATCATAACCAAAACGAGAAGTGCCATGGGTTCGAGAACGGACATTTGACATAATGTTAATATGCCAAATGTTGAACCAGTTGATAGAATCGTACTAATAATTCCGAAAAATGGCAAATAACCAATTGAAGTATGAGAATTGCCTTGAAAGCTGACGACAATATGATAGACAATCATGAAAACTAAGATCATCAATGCTAAATAAACTCCTTCATCCTCCGATGTCTTCTTAATCATATCCGGTAGAGCTGTCGAAGTCGACGGATAGATTTCAATTAAATTCGATTGATAATCTTCAGTGAGATACTTCAAGATTTGTCGTTCCCATTCGAGTGCATGTTGTTTCATTTGTTCAGTTGAAATATTCAACGTATATCGAAGACGAAGTAACGATGCATGAGAAATGATCTCTTCGATTTTAACCGGTGTGATTTCAGATTGTTCTTCATGATCTTCATAGTCCAGTGTACTGTCAGTTGCATTTATTATTTGATATGTTTTTCCAAATAGAAAACCTAAGACACCGTTTGAACTTGTGACAGCATCAATGAAAAGTCCGTCTTTAGGCACACGAAGAAATGGCAAATCTTGGTGAAATCGATCTGTAAGAATGTAATTTCCATCGATGACACAAACATGATTCATTTTGATGCATAATGAAGAATAAGTGTATCGAACTGAATTGTTTAATTCGAATGATTGAATTTGTTTGTCGAGTAATCGAACTTCATCGATGATTTCAGTTGTTAACATATTCGTTTGATTGGCATTGGCTTTTCGTTTCATAATAATATCTAATCCAGGATAGAGATGCAATTGTTGATGCATACGAAGATGTGTATCATCGCCGAAAATCGTTCGAATAGTCAACGCGTTTTTCATCGCTTGACTATTGGGAATGAAGAAATCATTTTGATCGAACGAGCGGATTTTCATGAGAAAACAGAAGGCAATTGTTAATGCAATTGTTAGAAATGAACTAACAGCAAGAATTGACCATGGAAAACGTATTAAAATCTTGGCGTAGAAATTCGAAAATTGTTTCCATTTGGAATTCGAATGTTGCCGAAGCGAATTCATTCGCATTTGCAAACGATTCGTTATTTTCGTTGAAGCCATTTCGATTCTAAGATAAAAAAGAAACAAACCGAATATTTAACAATTCATCTGTCTTATATACTCATAAAAACAAAGATTTATCATTTCATCACGTACAAAAAGAAAAGAAAACGAGCTGTCAGACAAGTGAATTTCAAAAAGATAACAGTTGTTTGTTTATTTATCCGATTGTTAATAACTCGTCTCACAGTTTCCGTTTCGATACTAATTAACGAATAAATATCGCACCTTCGATCAGAGTCTACTGAAAGAAAGCGCAAAAAAAAACGTAACTTATATAAAGTAAAACACCTTTTAAGCGAGAGGAAAAATGGGATGAAAAATCACGCCATATACAACTGATGTATTAAATATGATTGCATTGAAAGAAGGAAAATCGAAGCATGTCGGTATTCGAAATTATGTTTAGTTTACATACCGTTTCGATATTGACGATTAACTGTCTCTATCTATTCGACAGTGTGTTGTCCGTTTGAGAAAAATGTGAATATTTATTTGCCGAGAATGATCGATAAATGTGCGTATATATGTGTGTCTGTATGGTCGAATAAATGAAAGAAAAGAGAGAGAGAGAGAGAGAGAGAGAAGAGAAAAAAATTCGCACGATCGGTCATTCCGAATGAAGTAGTCGTTTCCTTTTCTATATTTGACCTTGAGACAAAGTCGATATATTTGTTTTTTCAATTTATTTGATCTTGATTTTTCTTTCTAGAGAAAGGACGAGTTGTATAAACGAAAAAAAGGTCTATAAGTTATGACAAAAAAAAATTAAGAGATAAATGGAGAGGGAAAAATGGGCAAGTTTAGAACTATTTCCTAGATAACAAGACATAATCATTTAGGAGAGTGTACGGTTTCTTTAAAAAAAATAGAAGAGAGGAATAAGAAAAAAGAATGTTCATATTTTTATGCATTCGGTATCGGTGTGCCTGGTGCTGGAAGACCAGTTGTACCAATAATAGCACGATTGAATAAACTCGAGCCACGTTTCAATTGTTCCTGAAGAAACAAAAAAAAAACAAAAAACGTTAAATAATTCAAATGCAAATCAATTACCGTCTTTCGTAAATAACTGTACGCATCTTGCCAATTGGCAAAGAGCGGCGTTAGAGGTAAACGACCAGCTTGAAGTCCACTTTTATTAATAGCTGTAACTGTTGTTACAACACTCAATGGATAAGTAACCGTTTGAGCAATAAACTAAAAAAAAGTACATTAAAAAAAACTTTTTTTTCCTCCGTATGCGTCAACAATCATCAATAGACTATGTGCACTATTTTCCAATGAAACTCAATTAGAAATAAAATTATGGCGTGATCATATTGCTACATGTACCTTGGCTAAAACAAGCCATGCACGTGCTAATGGAGAAGTACATTATTTTTGCTTGTCGCATGACGTTTGCATTCGTCATTTCTTTTTTCGTTTCTGTTTTCAGTAAACTTACCGTCGCAATAAAGTCGTATAGACTGACGACTTCTTTTTGTGCTGTAAATTGTGTTTTAAGTAAATGAATAAGAACATTGGTGAGAATTGTTACTGATACTTCGAGTAACCATCGAGGAATAAGTCCACTAAGAACAACAAACAAATCATTCGCTTTCAACAATCAAACAAAATATTCGTACACAAAAAATCCTCCGATTCCTTGTTGATTGTAAATTTCTTTGAAGTTTTGAACGATATTTAACGATGAATACGCATTTTCTCGGCCGATGAATTGACCCATACATCGAATGGTCATGACTAATATTCGAAAAAAACAATATTGATTTTAGGAAAATCAATCGAATTTTACCTTGAAATGGATGCGAAGCAAGAACTCCCCATGATTGAGCTCGAACTTCACGTAAGATCTATTCGAATAATTTGACAATTGAGAATATCGTCGAGATTTCGTTTGCTTACTTTTTGAGTACATTGATTCCAGGTTGGTTTTGTTTGGTCGTTAGCTTCGCCTTTATCAGCAGGACCGAGAAGCTACGAAAAGAAGAAAAAAAACAACAATCATCGACTTTCGATAGATTTGCTTTTACTGCATCGACTTTTGCGGTCGTATAAACAGCAACCGCTTTAGCTAAAACTGCACAACCATAACCACGAAATAGACCAGTAAAACCATCGACACTATAAATATGTTTCACTAAAAATCCAAAGCAAATTTTTCTTTCTTCGATTAAATCGAAAACAAAAACAAAAGCAATGATTCTGTTTTTCTTTACGTACAGTAACGAAGTACATTTGGATAATAGTAGGTTTCTTTGCCGAATAAATTCGTTCCTCGATAAGCTGGCAATGGTTCATAACCCATCTAAATTAATATAATCAACAGAATTCTCAAAAGGAAAACATCGGATCAAAGTCAATAAGTTTACTTGCATCAATGTTCGAACATAATTTAAAGGATGTCCAAGCGCAACCTGTAAACTTGATGTTCTTAATACAATAAATCCTGATTTGGGTGAATCAGGTTGTGTATTCAATCCTTGAAGAACTTGATCTCGAATTGTTGTTGTCGATGATGCTGGTTGTTGGATAGGTGTTATAACCTGTGGATTGGTTTGAACACTTGTTGTATCAGCAAGTAGTTCGTCAGCATCGTTCGATGGTGTCTAGACAAAGGTCGAAAGATCGTCGACAGAAAAATGCTTTGTGGAGATATTTACGTTATTTTGTTTTAATGAATCCGATTCCATTTATTGAAAATACGGTTGGCAACAATTGAGAATGTGTTTGAGTGTTAGAACAGTATCTTCGGCACTTTTGATAATGTTTTTTTATTTACTATTTATTGTTTTTCTCCATTGAGATTTACTTTTTTAATTTAATTTTTAAAATAGAAAAGTTAATCATCTATCGAAAAAGTTATGCGAATAAATTATTTTCGAAATAGATTTATTTAATTTTATTCATAAAAAATAAATTCGAAAAAGACGTGATCTACTATCGATTAGCGTCATCTAGATGTTTCTATGGTAATCGATGGATGAAGAACAAGACTAATGGATATGTCTCAGGCATTTTAATTTAGTTATGTTCGGGTTTGAAATCAATCAATTAGCTGATTTATTGAAAAAAACTGATCCAAATCGAAATGATTCGGACAGTGAAGACGATCAAGTAGATATCAGTCGAAAGAATTCTTTTATTTTCAAGATATTTTCTTCTTTTTTTAGCCGAAGAAGAATCCAACTGCTCATTTGACCCCAGCAACTGTTGCTCAGCAAACGCAAAAAACAAGTCAATCGATTCAAAATGTTGTAGCAGAAGCACCATCTGCACCAACTCAATCCAAAGATATTTGGAGTATTGATGAAGTACCTACAAATAATATTCAAGTTACAGATGAAGTTGATAAACGACCACAACCTGAGTAATAAAAAAAAACCAACGATTTTCTATCGATGAAGATTTATTCAATCGACTTGATTTAGATACGAAATGCACTATAAACAACGTATTACAACCGAAGATGTTTTTCTTCAAATGGGAAACAAAAACCCATCGTCTGCTAGTTGCGAAGATCTTGTCGTAAGAAGGAGTTTATTAATATTCAACTACAATAAATCTCGATTTCGATTTAGGTTAATATTCAATTGCCTGAAACAAAACTATCGGATATTGTTTTAGATATAACAAAATCGTTTCTCGATTGTCGTTGTCCAAAATTGTAGAAATAAAACTATTCGTTTTCCTTTTTTTGTTTATTATTTTTTCGTTTTAGTCGTTTGGCATTGCCGTTACAGCATCCAGCTGATCCTGATAAATCTCAAGCAAAATGGGATAAAGAAAAATGTGTTCTTCAAGTTACATTACGACTTCTTCGAGAATACGATGATTTCAATTTTTAAAACTAAATGTTTTCTTTTTATTTGTTCAATTTTTGTGTTTTTCTTTTCTTCAAGATATAAAAAAAGAATGTCAACGAATGAGAAAAGATGCTCATCGGGTACTGTCCAAACTCTTGGATCAGTGAAACAAAACTCGACATTATCTCGAGCAAAAACATGTGGAGTTACGAGTACACTAACTTTAAAATCCAAACCCGAACGTCTTCAACCATTGACGACGAATAAACCAGCACTGATCGATGATCAAACACTTGTAAAACTAGTTTTCATCTCGAATACAATAGGTTATTATGATTATTTTCTCTTTCGATAGTTAGATGATATTAATTGTCCTCATCCAGCAATGGTTAACGAACTTTGTTTACATGCCAAAGGATTTTCTACTATTCCGAATTTATCTCAAGTAATTTGAGAGCGATTTTGAATGTCTTGTTCATTCGATTATCGTATTTTAGTTTAATCGATTAGTAATCTTAGATCTGTCATGCAACAGTATAATTCGTATTGAAAATTTAAGAAGTCTTTCGGTAAAGTTCAAAGATTTGCATTGAATTCAAAAAAAAAACTATCGACTGTTTTTGTTTTACATCAGAATCTTCGTGAATTGAAATTATATGGCAATAAAATCGAACGTATTGAAAATCTCGAATGGTAAATTTAACTGATTTTTAGAAAATATCAAGATTGACTTCTTGGTCTAGTTTGACACAATTGCAAATACTTCAACTACAATACAATGAAATCCAAAGCATCGGTAATTCGAATTTCGACGAAGATTTTCTTTTTCTTAATACTAAATCTTGTGTTCGTATTTGAAGGTTCGAATCTAATTTATCAAACTCGTTTGCAAACGCTTCGTCTTGATTCCAATAAATTGTCTTCAATTCGTTCAGAAGAAGTTGCTAAATTAACTCAATTGAAAATGCTCGATATATCCGAATGTTCAATTGAAAATCTCGATGTAAAATTAAACGTATGAAAATCTTTGATCACTTCGTTATATTTAGTTTCTCAATTCACTTTCATCGTTAAACGAATTTCAAGCGTCACATTGTCATTTAAAAACTCTCCCAAATCAATTTCGTAATCTAAGAAATCTCATCGATCTTGATTTATCCAACAATCAACTCGTTAATCTCAGTCCATTGAAAACTCTTTTATCGTTACGTTTTCTTCAATTATCGAATAATAAAATTCAAGATCTGCAAATTCTTTCGAATTTAATTCATTTAAATGAACTTGATGTTAGTTCAAATGAGATCTCGGTCATATCGAATAGTTTCGAGAAATTAATCGATTTACAATATTTAAATATTTCCAATAATCGAATTCAATTGTGGAAGAATATCGTAAGCGGAAAGAGATTTTCGTTATGTTAAATTTCTTTTTTTTTGTTCTGTTCGAAAGAATGTTTTGACAAAAATGAATTCGTTATTTATTTTAACCATTCATGAAAATCCATTCTTATCACAAGAAGAAAATCCGATTGAAAAATTGGCAGAATTTTGTCCAACATTGGAAATCATTAATGACGTAACAACGCACGAAAACGAATATTTTCACGTTGAATATTTGCACATTCGTTTTTCTCTATAGATTAGCTTAAGAAATGATCCTTCACCAGTCGTTTCAGATGAATCAAGTAATGATTTTGAGTTGTTTTTTCGAATAAGAATTAAATCTAAATTTCCTTTTTTTCTTATGTTAAGAGGAACAGTTGATGAATATCGATAGAGAATTAAAAGAAATCGATCAAACACTTGAAAGATCAATACTGGCTATTGAAGCCGAGTAAAATCGAAGTCTACATCAATTCGATTTCAAATTAAATTGATTTTAAAATTTAGATTCAATGTTATTTTCAATGACCTGAAAAAACTGACTAAACCAGACGAAGAACCGTCAACCGATGCCAATGATTCAAATAAGAAATCGTTCGTTATGTTTTATTTGCTCCTAATTAAACTAAATCGTTTTATTATTCTAGAAAACATCGTCTCTTCCAAGCGCTCAATTTCAGTGAAGAAAACTATGTTGAATGACATTTTACTTTTTTTTTCTGTAAATAAATGAAATCGTCGGTGACTAATTGGCATTTATTCTATGACATTATCAGACTACAAGTTCGCTTAAATTAGTTAATTAGCATCACACGACATTCACCTTGTGCAGCATTTGTGTCTGTTTTTGTTTGCTTAGATAAATATTACGTTTTATTGCACAATTGACTGGTGATCTATGTAGGAAATAGATACATGCAAAGAAAATAATAAATACTGATTTAAAAATGATTTTCAATATTAAAATGGAACACACGATAAATTCTATTTTTAAAAATTTAATATACAAATGTGTATATTTAAGTTAAAGGCAAATTTTCTTTTTTATATTTTATAAAAAATGAATATTAGGAAAAAAAGACATGTCATATACAACGTAATGTTTCTTGTTGAAAAGAAGAAGCACATGGGCTTTCCTCAAATAAATTTTAATTAACACGTTACTATTTGGAATTATTCATAGATTCGCAAAGTATTCTCTTATTAAAAATAAGTCTTGTTAACATATCTACGTAGTTTTATTTTAATAAAAACTAACTGAACTTTAAGTGGACTTTTTTTGTGTGACGAAATATACTAAACGAACCAATAAAGTTTGTTGTTGAGCTATAAAATTAAACCCGAAGGGGATTCTATCCTGTCATTATCTCAAAGGTTAAAGTGAACGTTAATTTTTAATTGTTAAAAAAAAGAACTTTTTTTCAGCGAAAGATGTAATTTCGATTTTTTTTATTTGACCTTTCCTTTTGAAGATCATTTTATTCGTGTTTCTCTGACATAATCTACAAAAATAAACTTTCAATGATTCTCATACTTCGTCATACCCTCTTCGTTATTCTTTTTGCTAAATAATTCTAATAAATATCCTATAGCGATATGATCTAATTATTTTTTTAAAATAAAACAGCACAAATCCTTCGAAAGATTTATCATCTATTCCAGTTTTAATTGATTAGTACGCATGATTAATTGTATTTCCGTTGATTTCGTGTGTCTGATGGCTGTTATTATATCGTGATAGTTAGCCAACTTTCATTCCAGTTCGAATCACTTAATCTAATTAAAACACTGTAATATATTGGAGCGTTTTTTTGTTTGTTTCCAATTAATAGATCTTTTATTAGAGATAATTTGACAAACGTTGCATGTTTTTTAGTTAGAATATTCAAAATTAGAAATCTTAAAAATAATTAATAGAAAAGAGAGAAAACCATATGTCAGAAAATGTTGTTTTAGTATAATAATATTTTTGGAAATAGATCAACAATTGTCCCTTTCTTTTGACAATTCCAGCGACGAGGGTTAAGACATACGTACGTATGTAAATCAACGAATAAGTCTGACATTATATAGGAAACGTTTTTTTTCTTCTTTTATTGTCAATTTTCAACAGAATGTCCTTATAAAAGATCCGTAGACCTTTGAACTATTTTCTAGTATTAAACGACATGAATTGATTTACATATAAAACATAATGTCATGGGAAATGACGTTGAAAAATTTTATTTCGTTTCCTCTTCGTAATTTTATTTTAACAGCATCGTTAATTGAAAAAAACTTCATTCTTTTTCCTTGCAACGGAAATTCATCAAAATCCCTATGAACTCAAATTATACGAACAAACACATCGCGCTTTTAATTATTTCTTCATACTTTCATATGCGTTTAGCGTCTTTAAATCCACCTATATAGGATATGCATAAATCGAATATTTATCTGTTAATAGTTGAATATCTTCTCGCACGTAACAATTGCTATAGTCATTTTTTGATGAAGTCAATAATTCATTTATAAAGAGAAAGATCGTGCTTGTCACGCAATACTTTCTAGTAATTGTTGTTATTGTTGTTTGAGAGAAGAAATACTGACAAAAAACAGCCGAATAGCTAAAACTATCCGAGAAAAGAAAACTACTTCTGTGATTATCTGTCGTATCAACATTAGTAGATTAAAAATAAGAACGAAAAAAAAAGAGACTTATTGACATATTCATTTCTATCCTAGGGAATTTTCATTTCTTAGCTATGATTGTATAGAGAAAGTATTATGTTATCTATTGATTCCAAGATTCTTATTTTTTTCTTTTTCTTCGTCTAATCTTAAGTTGAATTATAATAGAATGCATTCATCCGCTAGTTCTATGAAAAAAAACTATCTATCAATAGAAAAATCTTATTATCCTTAATAAAGAAAAAAAAAGGTCTTCATAGAATAATTATTATTTTTCTTTTCGTTATTTAGTTCTTTTCAAAAAAAAATAAAAAATTATAAAACTTAGATAAAAGTCTTAGTATTTTATTTATAAGATATCAATGTTAGTAGATTATGGTAGACAGTCTCGAGTAGGCGCTACTTTTTCCGCCCATTTTATTTTTTAAATTGAATAATGTCTTAACTCCAATCTTAACCTACACATGGAAAACAAGATTTTCTTTATCACACTTCATCACACCAGAGGACATCGTGTTAATCACGTCAACTTTCAATTAACGAAATGTTCTTGTCGTTAATGTTGTTGTTTGATTTCTATACCATTTTTATCTGGACTAGAGGGATTTCAAACTATAATATATTAATCATCTATTATTTACTGTTCTTTTTCTATGATGATTAATATATTATTTAAAAAAAGTTTCGTATTCAATTTGTGTTCTTTTTCTTGTTGGTATCCAAAATATGTAGGCCGTCTTTCGAAGCCTTCGTAATATTCTACTCAATGTAAGAGTAATGAGAAACCTAGATAATACCCGTCGTTTGTTATTCTAACTGATTTATTCCGTCTTACACTACTACCCTGCTCTAGTTTACAGCTTTCTGACAAGATACAAAAAAAAAAGAGGCTATTGTTCTCCAACGAAAACGAAGAATAGGAAACGTGACAAAACACCAGTGTTTTTTTTGTCTAGTCGTTGTAATTAAACAATAGAAAATGGTTCTTTACAAGTATCGTTTGTTTTTCTTCATGAACTGTATTGAAAGATAATTACAAGAAATGATGAATCGATAAACTTATAGTTTTCTTTCGTTCTTTTTCTCGATGTTTTTTTCTCTTTCTCTCGTTTCCTTCTTATGCTTTTTGCCTTTCTTTTCAGTACATCGCAATCAATAGCAACTATTAGTCGGATGTGCATCGGTATGCGAAGTGTGACAGAAATCATTTTAATAAGACACGTCAGTTTTTTGTTCAATAGGAAAGATTCATTCAACAAAAAAACAGCAGAACGAAGAAAAATGACAATTCTTTCATTCATTAACATATTATTTTCTTCACTATTTTCCCGTTTTTTTCCCTCGTCGCAAGATCATTTTCCCGATAGATAGTAGAAAACAAAAAATATCGAACAAAACATACACTTACTATTTTGTTTTTCTATTTCTTTGCTTACATATATAATTTGTATGCATATTCTACTTTTTGGTTAATTAATCCGGCGAGAGAAACAAAGTACAGGAAAGATCTTTTTATGAAATTATCATATATGAATATATTTATTTGTTTATTTATTTTTGTTCTTTATTAGAAATTTCCTAAAAGGATTTCAGAGAGAAAGATCAATTTGACCGATCTCGATAGAATTCAAGTAACTTAGTAATCTTGTTTTGTTTTTGCTTAGTTCTAGAATAAATTTTCTTTATTGAAAATAATATCGTGAATATCAATTGATGGATCTATTAAATATAACATCTACTATTGTGTGTAATACATCTCTGCCTGATTCCGAGTATGTTGCATCTCCTCCGCCTATTCCACCGTCGTATCTTCAAGCAACAGCCGTTTTTGTCTATACTTTGTTAAGTCTTTTAACTGTTGGCGGAAATGCACTCGTTTGCCTCATCGTATTTCAATACATGGGTACAGTTACAGTGACCAATTTGTTTATTGCAAATTTAGCTGTGACAGATCTTTTTATCGGTCTTTTTTGTATTCCAATTGTTCTTATCTCGGATTATTTATTATCTGATTGGCCATTCGGTACATTCATGTGCAAATTTACTTCATTTGCACAATCTGTTTTTGTTGTTTGCACTGTTTATACACTGATTGCCATGTCCGTTGATCGTTATATCGCAATTATCCATCCATTAAATCCGAAATTAACACGCCGACAATGTCGAATATTAATTGCTCTTTTGTGGACATTTTCACTTGTATTTAGTTCACCAATATTTATCGATATGCATATTCGGCATACGTGTTTTCATCGTCCGACCGATAATGAAACCGAATATTCGCAGACAATCTGTGAAACAGTTGGTCTTCCATCACCTATTCACGACGCGTATAATGTTGCAACAGTAACGATCATCTATTTAATTCCATTATGTTTATTAACAATCATTTACATACGTCTTGGATGGAGATTATATCGAACACATGCACCAGGCGAAGCACATTCGGAACGTGATGCTAAAATCAAAAAATCGAAACACAAAGTTATTAAAATGTGTTTCGTTGTTGTTATTATGTTTGGCGTCTGTTGGTTTCCGCTTCAATTATATACGAATATTTTATATTCATATGTCGATAAAAAAGTCAAACAGGAATATATTCCGCATGTTTATTTTACATTTCATCTTATGGCAATGAGCAATTCATGCGTTAATCCAGTGATCTATGGAGTTATGTCATCAAAATTTCGTGAAGGTTATTTACATTATTGGCATTTTATTCATTCATGTTGTCGAATATCGACTTCACGTTTTCAATTGAAAGATGACCGAAATGAAACAACGTCGATGATGACAACACTTCGAAAATGTCCTCAACCAAATGAATTAAAGGTTAAAATACCTGATATGGATTGTGATCGAGCAAGTAGCACATCTGTACCTTGCTCAGTACCATTGATCTCATCACAAAGGACTTCATCAAATGGTTGAGAATAAAAACAACGACAGTTATTATTACTTTTCACTTTTTTTTTCGTCTTTTTTCTTTGAATTTTCACAATTAAATGTTTCGACATAGATTTCTAATGAAAAAGTATTCATATTGATTTATTCTTTTACTTTGAGAAGATAAAAATAAAAGTTCTATGTGTAGGAACAAAATAGAATTTAACTAATCGAATTAATTATTAAAGGTTTTAAATTGATTTCTTATTATCATAATAGAATTATCATTTCATATTAATGAAATACTATTCATGAATAGCAATATGTGCGTAGATAAATCTGAAGAATCAAAGGGAATTTATTGAACCGGATGAATCAAAGGAAATGACTGAATCATCGCCGAATTTCAATTTGTTTTCTCAGAAAAATCAAGATGAATACGTGATTAATCTCGTCTCTCCTAAAACTTTGAATTTACACTTGACGAAAAAGCATGACTATCTAATGACATTGTTCTTTTCACTGAAGTTATTGACACGAGCCATTTGAAGGAACTTCAATATCTCTTATATGATCCTCGTATTACTATTTTCGGTAACACAAGTGAAGGTGGGTGTTTCGTTTATAAATATCTATCTGATAAATTTTTAAATTCTCTTCTTTTTCCTTTCTAAAAATGTCTACGATAAATAGGCCAACGGACATTAATAGCTAAAGGATAAATGATATTTGATTAGCTCGAAAATAATCGAAAGAGTATCGCTAAAACAGAGGGAAAAAAACATCTGAATAATATTTTTCTCAATAGAGCATAAGTAAATAGTCTCCTAAAGCCACATATAATGGAAAAAAAGCTAATATGAAACGTAATCTGTTTTTTATTATTTCAAATCATTAGAATAATTCTTTTAGATAGAATAAAACAAAACAAAAAGGAAACAATAGATATGATTAAACATACTAGAATCTATTTCCGTTCACCATTTGAATGAAAAAGAACGCAAGTTGCGTTAACATCAATCATGCTTGATCAAGCAGCAGTAGAAAAATTTCTTTCAAAGAAATATTCTTCGATATATACATATACATATATATGAATGCATTTTAATTGTGTTTTTACAATGATGACATTGGCAATCGTTGTTGTTCTGTTTAATATAATTGTCCTGCAAAGAACGGATAAGAAATGATTGCCATGTTATTTTATTGTATTAAATAATTAGCACATTAAACATATACATGCTGCAGGCGAGTCTCAATCGACATGTACTATTAAAATAGTGATAAACTCTATTGTCAATGTTGATTATGAGAAAAAAACAGAAAAACTATGTTTTTTTGCCTTTACTTAAGAATGATGTTTATTGTATCTCGACAAATGATCAATTATACAAATTATGTGACCATTTACTCGAGCTACTCAACGAGATATATGGTTTTGATAAGATTTCAGATATTCAATAATTTGTTTAAATTCGGATAAAAGAAAAAAAAATAACATCATTAGAATAGCAGACTAAAATAATTGTCAATTCTTATTTAGGACAAATTACTTGAAGATTCATATACATTTCAAGGTTATTCTGTTATGACTGAAGATTGACTCAAATATTCTTTTAATTTAAATTTTCGGTTGAAAATTCTGCTTGTTTTATCTAAAGGAATATTCATGTGATAATTAACTTTTCAGAATAAAGACTAACAAATAAATTAAAGAAAAACGTTGAATTGTTCTATGTGAACTATTAAATAACGATTGTGGAGGTGTCTGCTGATAATTGTATGATATCGATTTCGAAAGACCTATTCGATTCAATTTAATATCATAAATTGAATAGAATCGACTGAGAAAATAACCGCCAAGTATCCAAATGAAATTTTCATGATTATTTGGTAGATTTATATTTTGAAAACTTGTATAGCAAATATATTCATCGGTATGTTTGTTTGCTTTCAAAATATGTAGGTACTGTAAGATCGACAGTGTAAATGTTTGATTTCCAATGGAAAAATGTATATCAGGAAATGAAGATAATGAACGAGTATAACAATCGATTGAATACTAGAATATTGAATGTTTGATATTTTCTTTTGAATTTGATAAAATTTTACCAAACCGAGAATTGGATTATATATTCCATTGATTGAACGATGGAGTAAAGCGAGTTGATTTTTTGGTCCAACAATAAACGTTGTACCAGTATCTAGGATTGCTGGACAATTTGAACATACGATAATGTCGTTGATTTTAATACTAAAATCGACAAAGATTGATTTTAATTGGAAAATTTTGAATTTCTACTAATCAATATTAAATTGCCAATAAGCAGGTGTAGTTACATTAACATATGTAATTGTATCTGAATGTTTACTCGAATCTATATCACCGAAAATTAATTCACCACCTGGATAAACATTTGGATTACTAAAAAAAGCAGAAGAAAATCTACGCGATGTGTTTCAGGTCAATAGATTCATAATTACGGATTAAAATAAAAAGAAAATATAGGATTCGACACTTGATCTTGCCGCCACATATTATAAAACATGGGTGTTTGTTCAGATGTTCCGAGAATTGGATAGGCAAGACCTAAAATACCATCAAACAACGCATTAGTAAATCCAGATATATTGTTTGCTTGTGCAAATGCTTGATTTAACACCGATATATTTCCTATCTAACAACAGAAACAAATTACAATATTATCATTGAATGATTATCAATAACTTACAGTAATTGTATCATTGATAAATGCACCATTAGCATACGAACCATCGGCATAATTAATTCGAAATATTGCACCATTAGATCGCGATGTACTGGAACGACTTGAATCGTATTTTGATTTTTTTCCTAAAAAAATTAATTCGATTTTAGTTTTGTTCTCAATAAAGAATATATTTACCACAAGTCGAAAGACACTCGATTGATGGTATCCAAAGATCTGTCGAACCTGTATCAAAATCAATAAGAAAAATTTTTCCAGGTGTACCAATTGAAATTTCGCCAACCCAATAATACTAGAGCAAACAAAACAAGAGTATATTGGCATATTTTTAGTGTATCATCTGCCGATTGCGCATACATTCGCATGATTAAATAGAATTTCCGTAGTTGGATTCATTCTACCAGACAATCTTAATGATCTTCTATAAATAGAATAAGACACATTCGCATCATTAAAATCATTATAAATGAGACTATTCGGAACACGACGACAATATATTCTATATAGGAAATTATTTGAAAACAATAGTACAACAATGAAAAATACATACCGAGGTAAATCGGTTGCTGATATTGCACAGAATAAACATAAGAAAGAAACTACGCAATTAATTTTGCACATTTTGAAGAATAAATATCAAATCAGTTTGTCTAATGAAGAGCGAACAAAATATGTTCTGTTTTTTCTTCGTCTGTTGTAAATTTAAAAAAGAAACTATTCAATAATTGTCGTTGAAAAACATCAAAATCGATTGTATTATTTGCTTATTATGACAATGACGCGAGTCTATAGAGAAGACCTTCGCGAAAAGTTAAATATAAAAACAAGATAGTTCATAATTTTTTTAAAAATACGAATGATCATCGATTTATTTGAAATTATTTTGCGAGAATTCAAAATACAAATATTAATCTTTTTTTAGTATTGGTTATTTATAAAGTAGCGAAAGGTCATATACTGCCTTCGGGTAATATTTGATTATTTGTAATCTTTTTTTGTTTGCAGCATCGGAGAAAAATCTGTGCAAAAACATGAAAATACTGTTGACGAAAACGTTTTGATACAATCATATAAATGTAAAATGGAGTCTACAGAACAAAAAAAAACATAGAAAATAATATTAGATATACGTATATCAACTGTTCTACTTACAGAAAAATATAAATAATACATCATAGCTGCAATATTATAAGCTAAATTAAAATAGTAGACATAAGCATAGACTACTCTCGGATCTAATGCATTCATTATTAAGATTACGATAACACATGGTAACATGTAAAAAGTGTTTAGAACAACTTGTACGAGCACCATATTGGTCAATTGTTTATCTAGTTCACGTCGAACTAGTGGAACTGTACGATACGGTATTTGTCGTACTTGTTGATATGCTAAGGCACCGAATACGATCGTAATAAATATCGGTATGACACCAGCTAAGAAAATTAAATAGGCATATGCGATGTAATGTTGAAATATACGATTCAATATTATACAGGCTGTTTTTCCTGTTGAAATTGAATAAATCGGAGAATACCAAACAAGTGTTGGAATACTGTGTAAAAGCCACACACAAATTGAAAATGTGCACAAATAACGAGCTATTCGAATACTTAAAATTTGTTGCCATCGAGGTCTAAGCGATGTAGCTAAGAATTGATCAATCGTAGCCAAACACATACATGTATATGATATCAATCCAAGTACTTGTAGAAAATAGTTTCGAAATTTACAAGCAAATAATGAAGTCTCGAGTTGATCTACATTGAACCCACTTATAAGAATACGGCACACTAAACTGACTGACAATTGCCCGATATTAAAGAATGACATGACTGTTAAGAAAAAAGCACATGAATTTTCACGAAAGGTCTTCAAACTGAGAAAAACTGCAAGATTAGAAATATTACCAAACACCCCCAAAATGACAATTGGTATACCGGTATAGATAACAATCTGTGTTGCGATAGAATTAATTAAATTTGACATTATTTTTGGCAAATCCTCTCTACACTACGCCTATTTATATTATATGATGATCAAGTTTTTTTTTTCAGACGTTTCAATCAATGAAACATCATTGCAAGATTATTCTGTGAAGAACAAGTTGATTGTAATGTCGAAAGCAAAACTTTCTCATGAAATTCTTTGCGTAGTTTTATCAACAAACCAATTAAGAAAACTGGAAAAATTTTGATGAACAACTAATTGTTCTAAACGCAATTATTATAATTGTATCGTGCACTCGAAGTCACTTGAGCTGTAAAAAGGATATTTTCGAGATTTTTTTGTAATTTAAAGATATTAATTATTACTAACTAATATATTATTAAGTTTTTTAGCAACTGTTTTTCATTTCATTAAAATGTGTATAGATCTAACCAGTTGAACAATCGCTCAATCAACAGTTTATCAATTCATTCGTTCATTGATAATTATATGTTTGAATCATTTGAAATCAAGCATGTGTGTGTATCAATGTCATAGAATTTGAAAATACGAAAACAAATCTACTTGTATTTACTTAAAACGAAATCCATTTAAAAGAATACCTTATGTAGAACTTTGTTAATAATATAAATAAAAAATGCTCTAATTATTTAAATTCTATGTTCATGAAAACAAAGATCATTATAATAAGAGGATAGACATCTTTATTTAATGAAATCAAAATGCTCATTAAAGCGGTAAAAAAAGAAGAAAAGAATTTCATAGGTTTTTTTAAAAACACCATATACTTGTAATTTATTTCAAGAACATGTCGTCTTTAGCGTATATTTCTCAACAAGTAACTGTATATTGGGGAATATTTATCATTGTAACCGGTCTATTTGGAAATATAATGAATGTCGTGATATTTTTAAGTTTGAAAACATTTCGAAATAGTTCATGCGGTCTTTATTTAAATATGGCATCAATTTTTAATATTGGTCAATTGATTACGAGTGTATTATCTCGTGTAATGATCACAGGTTTCAATATAGATTGGACACAAACATCAGTATTCTATTGTAAATTTCGCACAATGTGTCTTCATTTATGTTCGTTAGTTTCTTTTACATGTCTATCTTTGTCAACAATCGATCAATATATGGCTACGAATTCTCGGCATCATTGGCGACAATTTTGTCAAATCAAATGGGCCTTTTATTTATCTTTCACATTTGTTGGCATCTGGATTTTACATGAGATTCCCGCACTAACGTTTATGAACATAAATCAAAGTTCAAATAGCAGCAAATCAATATGTTTAAATACGAATTTTGTCTATCGACAATATGTTAGCTACGTTTATTTATGTGTTCTAACAGGTATTTTACCAATGCTAATCAATATTTTCTTCGGATCATTGGCTTATCGAAATGTCCGACAGATACCATATCGAGTTGTGCCATTAGTTCGACGTGAATTAGACAAACAGTTAACATCAATGGTACTAATTCAAGTTATATACAGTGTTATCGTTACTTTGCCATATAATGCTTTAACCATTGTGATACGAAGCATAACAGTACCGAGTGGTTCGTTCATTGCTGAACAATTAGATTTTGCTTATTCGTTAGTTGGTTTTTTGTACTATATGTATTTCATCGTAAGTAACTCGACATTGATTCTGTTAATTTATTTATTTATTTATTTAGGGATCATTTTATATTTATCTTTGTGTTTCAAAACGATTTCGACAACAATTTGTCTATGTTATAACTCGAAATTCTGCCTTAAAACATCAACAGGCAATAATTACCGTAAATCAAATAGTACCATATTTGTAATAAATAGAACAGTTCAGGAGATATTTTTGAAAATTTGCGCATGTAGCTATTTAGTTTTTATTTGATGTAAAAATAAAAATGAACGTTAATTAATTAAATGACTTTCAAAGGTGTATAAGAGTGAACTCAAATTTAACTTAAAAAAAAAAGATGATTATTAACTCTCAATAAGTCGCGTTCTTATTTTGACTCGGTTGACGAATTTTAGCGGAATAACTGCGCAAATTTCTAATTACAACAGTGACAACAACATGCAATGAAAATGAGAAAATCATATGTCGATCGATTATGGTGTTATTTGATTGTTGGCTAGTTGTTGTTTTCGACATCGATAAATATGATTTCGAAGAATAACATGAAGAAATTGTTGGCGAAAACGATCTGATACAATCATATAAATATAAAATGGCCACTAAAATATAAAAATTCCAAATGTATACTTTTAACAGAAAATGTTAACTTACAGAAAAATGTAAATAATAAAAACAAGCAGTAACATTCAAAGCAAAGCTTAATTGAGCTGAACCACTTTGACCAATGGCATTTGGAATTAAGGCAATAACGCCACTTATAATATAGGGTAAAACAAAGAAAAAACTGAAGATTATTTCAATTAAAACCATATTTGTTAATTGTTTATCTAATTCACGACGAACAAGAGGCACGGTTCGATAAGCTATATGAGTAATATTTCGATATGCTAATGAACCAAATAAAACTGTTATACAAATCGGCAGACCGCCATATAAAACAATATTATTCATGTAAGCATGGTACAGTCGAAAACTGGCACTTGTTGCTGAACAAATCGTTGCACCTGTTGTTGCTGATCTACTATGTCCATAGTAGATTAAATAAGGAGTACCGTATATCACCCAAAGTATAATGGAAATCATGCTTGCACGTTTAGCTATTTTAATATTACTCCATTGTTGCCAATGAACACGAGCAGAAGTTGCTAAAAATTGATCAATTATTGCCAAACATAAACATGTAAACGAAATAAATGAACACACGTTGATTAGATACCATCGACATTTGCAGTAAGCTAATGACGTTTGAGTCCAATCTTTGCCAAAACCGGATATTACTACGCGAGATAATTGACCTGTAAGTAGTTGACCGATATTAGAAACTGACATGACAATTAAATAAAATGCGCACGAATTCTGACGAAATGTTTTCAAACTAAGAAAAATCGTGATATTAAACAGATTTCCAATGACACCAGTAATAACTGTTGACATGCCCATGTAAGTAATAATCTGTTGAGATATCTGTGCCAAACGACTAGTCATTAGTAGTAATATGAAGTTAAGTAACAACGAATGCGAGTATTCTCTTTGATATGTAAAAATTTTCTGGTTCCATTTGTCTGCAAATCATCATGAATTTATATTCTAATGAGATATAATCGTATGTTCTTTTTTTTTATCTATCTTCGCAATTAATCTGTGTCACATTAACTTTTAACAATAAAGATTTACCGACAATTGTCCTATAATTTACAATTTGTTCGTACAATTCGATAAGATATAGAAAAAACATCTCGCCTACACAATAATATCATATTACGAAAAAATTATTCGATCTTGAACTTTCTCTCAACATCGAAGAATGACTCATGTTTTACGATCGATTTCTAATCATATATTCGTCAATATATAAAACGGTCGTAGTTTATAAGCAGTCGAAATTCTATTTCAAAGAGCAAAATGCAATCACCGTCGAACCAAGGTTGTTCAGCGTTAGTACATAAATTTAACGCGAACATTTGTTCTGATTTGAAATCATTCGAAACCGAGTCAGCTATAGACTTACATAGTTATGATAAAAAAGAAGAAACAAACGAAATGGTTTCATCTTCTGACATTTCAACTTCGTACGAAGAAGAACAAATCGAAACAAAAATGGGCAATAAACCCTTAAGCAACGCAATCAAACTATCGAATTCTACTGAATTAACTGACGATCAGATTAGATTACTTGTAACATCGACGAAATTTTCACCTCAACAAATTCGTGAATGGCATCAAAGTGCGATTCATTACATGTATTTTTTTCTTCTTCAAGCATTCTCGTTTGTGATTCAGATTTTCTAACCGATTGTCCAACAGGTAAACTCAATAAAAAGCAATTCATTCAAATTTATCGACGATTTTATATTCAAGGAAAAGTAATTTCCTTTCGATTTTATTTTATTTTTCTTTTCTCGTTCAGGCAGATGAATTCTGTTCGCTAGCATTCAATGCATTAGATCAAGATAAAAACGGTTCGATTAACTTTCAACCAAAAAATATTCCAAACAAAACTTGTCTATTTCCAGGTATTATCGATTTCAGTGAATTTCTCATTGCCATCGCTTTGACAATGAGTGGTAAATAAAATTTAGGCTTTAAATTTGAAAATCGATATATTTTTTGTTTTGAATTTCAAAACAGGTCAATTAGAAGATCGTCTTCATCTAGCATTTTCAATGTACGATATAAATGGCGATGGTTATCTCGATAAAAAAGATTTAAGTTCGTTATATTCAGAAGAAAAACAAAGTTAATTGAGTTGTTGTTTCGTCTAGCTCATATTATAAAATTAATTGATGAATTAAATGGAAAAATCTATCTCAAAGGACAATTGACAACCCAAGAAAAAGTTCGTATGATCATTAACAAATTAGATTCGAATGGCGATCAAAAACTTTCACGACACGAATTTGTCAATGGTTGTCTGCAAGATTCACAAATACGAAAATTATTAACACCGTGAAAACTTTCTATTCATGTACAGTTTCTTCTATGTTGAAAAATAAATCGCTAAAGTTTAGTTTGAATTTGATATGTCTCGAAGGGAAAATTGAATATTTGCATGACTGAGCAATGATTTTTCCTTTGCTAATGACTAGAAAAAGAAAAGAACGTTAACGAAATGTATGTTAATGATAGAAAATGTTTGCTCGGATTTATCTATCATCGGTGAAGCGTGACTGAGAGAATGAATTGATCGATGTTTTTTTCTTCTTCTATTCATCACTACCCGTTATGATCGTGATGGTGGTGGTCAGGTTAAACATGTACAAACTTCGATCTCTTCGTTGATTTTATTTCTTATTAATATTATTCAATTTTTTGTTCTGTATCTCACTACGATTACAAATGTCTTTCAAAATATTTGTACGAAATCATCGTTTTTTTTCTGTTCTGTGTAAAAACTATCATATTGAATCGAAATAAAAATCTTTTGTGAATATCAAGGTGCGACACCTGCCTTTATTTGTTTAGTACACGTTCTTTCGCTGGTTACTCCTTGACAAATACACGTAAACGACAAAGAATGTTAAATATTCTCATTGAATTTGATGAGAATTTTCAATTGAAATGTCAAATGAAGATTTGAGAAAGTACGTGGGCAAATGAATATATCATTTATTCGAACAAGAAGCTTTGTAACAAGCATTTGCATTCAAATCAAATCTTAGTTTTTAGATAACAAATGGAATTAGATAATGTATTGCCATGTCGAAAATTTTCATTTAGTATCGGACATTTTCTCAATGATCTATGCGCTTCTGTTTGGTTTTCGTATTCATTAGTTTTCTATCATTGTGTCGTCAAATTCTCAGATAGTTCAGCTGGTTATTTAGTTCTTATCGGACAAGTTGCCGATGCAATTTCGACAACATTCATTGGATTTGCGTCCGATCAAACGAAACATAAACCATACGGCAAACGAAAGGCTTGGCATCTATTAGGTTCGTCAATTGACGACAAATGATAAATAATGACGATTTTATTCTCATAGGAGTTCTGTGTGTTCTCTGTTCATTTCCATTCTGTTTTCAATTGCAAACGTTTGAATTGCCTTCATTTATTTATTATACGATATTTATTATTATCTTTCAATTCGGTTGGGCATGTTCACAAATCGGACATTTGTCAATGTTAAATGAATTAACTCCGAATGATGGCGAACGTGTAGCATTAAATGCTTATAGACATGCTTGGTCTATTGTAGCAAATATCTTTGTTTATGCAGTAACGTGGCTTCTTCTTGATAATAATCAAATTAAAACTGACACGCAAATGAATGCGAATGTCTTTCAAGTAGATAGAAGACAAATTCTTCTTCAATTATAAAACTTCTTCTCGTTCTCTTGTAGACGTTGACTTCAATTATAATTATTACTGGAATATTTACATCTATCATCTTTCATCTCGGTTCAAAAGAATACTCAATAACATCAAGTATTTTTCTTTCATAAAATTATTAACAAAAAAAAACAAACCAATGAAACATTCATTTAGAATATTCCAAAGTTCTCTCAGTTCCGTCTCGTACATGGCGTGATATTTTATATGATACACAATTTTATTTAGTTTCATCTATTTGGATGTTAACACGTGTAATAAATAATGTCTCACAAGTCTATCTACCGTTATACATTATGGATTCAACAGATGCCAGTCAAATCGATCGAGTTCGTTTGTCCTTTTCTTTTGTTTTTTTTTGTTAAATAAAATCTCGTTGAATAGACATTGATCGCAACAGGACCATTATGTGTTTATGTTAGTGGTTTTATAACATCATTTCCAATGCGTACAGTCAATCAATATCTCGGACGAAAACCAACGATGATTGTTGGATTAAGTTTTGTTCTTCTCTCATCGATTCTTTTTTGGTATAATCTCTCGTTGAAAATCACTTTTGGAATTTCAATGCAATTGACTGTCGTTCTTGGAGCAATTCTACTTGGTGTTGGAGTTACAACAACACAGATTACATCTAGTGCGTTTACATCAGATCTAATTGGACAACATACGGTAAAATACTTTTTTTAAAATTTTATTCAAATGCATCTAAACTCTTTCTTCCTAGGAAAGTAGTGCATTTGTTTATGGAACAATGTCATTTTTCGATAAATTAGCTAATGGTTTAGCTATTGCTTTAATTCAACAATATAATCCTTGCAGGTAGTTCTTAATTGTTCTGTGTTGACTTAAAATACATAATCAATCAATCAATTTCGTCTATTTTCAGTACATGTCCGACTTGTTGTCCACTTTTCTATCGACAAATTCTCGCCTTTGTACCTGGTATTTTCACAATGTTTACATTGTTTATACTTGCAAATATCGGGCATACGCATACTGGTGTTCGGCCAATCGATTCACTACGACAATCGATTGTATCATTTTGGCATCGATCTCTTCAACGAACTTTTAAAGTGATAGTAACTAAAGTTGTTTGATCAGTCGGATATACGTACATAAATGCATAAGCCATGTCTTTGTTGTGAAGATTTTATATTTTATTTTTATTTTCTTTAAAAATAAATTCAATGATGATCAGACTCATGAGGTGTGAACGTGGTCTCTTGTATTAGACCTGGGAGTGTGGCTCGAATGATCGACATCCTTTTGGTTTCATACTGTGCAAGAACACTGTTCTCTTTCTGTTTAAGAAAAAAACATAGACACATACGTAGGCATTTCGATGGAAATTTGCATTTAGATGAATTCTATTTTTGTTTTAAAATCTTCTGTAAATTCGATCATCTGTCGTTTACACAAAATATATACTTTACCAGTATATATTATTTCGTTTCTACGGATAGAACGAGTCAGAAAAAAAAACCGAAACGAGTTGCTTATTATTTCTTCTGCAAAGAATTCTTTTGATTAACACTTTTCGTTCTTCATTAATTTCATCGACTGTCATGAAACAAATTTCAATTTCTATGCATAAACTGTAGACGAAGAGAATGGATTGAAATCTCCCTCTTTTTTTCTTCTTCTTCTTCTTCTTCGAATTCTTATTATTATTTTAGTGTGAAGCATGGCAGCCGAGCCAGCGAAGAAAGTCTGTGCCACATGTCGTAAAAGTGGTGATGTTTTTACATGTCGTGGATGTCGACGAGCGTTTTGTCCTCAACATGTTGATGAACATCGTGAAAAACTTGCCAAAGAAGTCGAAAATCTTGCTGAACAACATGAAACGTTACATCGAGAAATCAATCGAGATACCGAATCACAACTTCTTCTCGCCGTTATCAACACTTGGGAACAAGAATCGATTGCAAAAATTACTCATGCTGCTGAAACAGCTCGAAACGAACTACAGAAATGGCTCGAACGAAATAATCTCGAAATAAAAGTACCATTCGAACGAATTACAAATGAACTTCGCGCATGTCAACAATCAGACGATTATACCGAAACCGATCTTCGAAGATGGTTGAAACAATTAGAAGAATATCGAGATAAACTCGAAAGATTGCCGATTATTGATTCAACTGATGAGGATACAGCAGAAACAATTCATTTAATTAAATTAATCGATCCACGTGACAAAAAAGAGCCTGCAGTCGCCAGTCCATTGAATGAAACATTCAATCGAAGTTCAATTAGTACGATGGATGTGCCTGAGCCGATTCTACTCGTTCGCGAACGATTCAATGAAATTCACGGTGGACTAACAACGTCCGACGATGGTCTCGTTCTTTCATATGCAAGCGTTTGGGTAGGTGATTCAAGTGCGTGTGGTGTTAATGTTTATTCTTCGGGCACACATCACATACGTTTTCGTATTTTGGAGAAATTCTACGATGCACCTTTTTTCGGTATTATAACCGCAACACAGAAGAATGTCGATCGTATTTTAGATACTATATCAGCGAATGGTTGGAGAAATTTTGATTATCCAGTTGAAAATGGTGAAAAAGATGAACATATAAGACATGATAGACTTGTTCGAACATTCGATGAATTAACATTAACATTGGATTGTGATCGAAAACAGATTTTTCTCAAACATCATCGTTCGAAACGACTCCTACAAATGCCAATCGATCTTCGAAATTGTCCATTTCCATGGAAGATGCTCGTTGTTTTACATCGTCGAGGTGATTCCGTACGAATCATCGGTGGAACATTAAGTTTAACGAGAGACAATCTATCGAGTAGATTAAGTGACAAACGAAGAACATAAATCAAAACATCAAATAGGAAACATATCATCAATACAAGACATTTCTTTTTCCTTTTTTTTCCTTATGTTCACAGAAAATAAATTTTCAATTAATTTTTCTATATTGATTTACAGGAATAAGAATGTTTACTGAGAAACGAAAGACGAACGCATATTGCTTGAGTAAATTTACCGTTTAATGAGGTATGGTCATGTTCTTGTTGAAATGGTAAACATACGATTAGTTGTCATTTAATCGATCGATATATTCAGCTGTCGTTTTCTGTTTATTAAAAAAATACAAAAGTCGAATCGAACAATTGTTTCTTATAATTAGCCGTTCGTTGTTCCACCCACCTGCGTTATGTAGTCAAACACTTGAATGAATTAGAGAAAGGTAAAAAATCAAATTTGATATGACACATTCATTCATTCTCGTTCTCTCTCCACCTCTTGTATTCCATTCGAAACAATCAAACGACGTAATTCACGTATTGTTCGTCAAGAGATTAGCAACAATATGATCAGTTCGATATTGTTTACGGTCGTTGATCTTTTTCTTCATTGACAAACGTCGTATGCCCTTAAGGAGACTCGTGTACACACGTATATGTTCGACATTGAGTGCCGTTTTTATGTCTATATCATCATTGAGAAAAGCAATCAAGCATTGCTAATTATAATCTCAGGTAAAAACATCCGAATAATGAACGATGATGAAATCGTATTTGTTGTGTTTTTTTTTCAGAAAATATCAAAATTTTCATGCAAAAATGTTCTTATAGTTTACCTCACTTCATAATTGTACGTACATTTATCAATAGAAAAAAAGGACATTTTTTTTTCGCATTTCTAATCAATCTGATAGATACCAACAATTTTCTCTCTCTCTCTCTCGCTCTTTTTTCTTTTCTTTATTTACTCTTTTCTCATACTTTTCATTGGTCGATAGATTCTTTTCTATCCTATCCCGTTATTCGTTGTTTCTCTTCCTCGCTCTCTCTCTCTCAGCTTTTTTTTCTACATTCATTGTAATAACGAAACGAGAGAGAAAAAAAAGAAAAGATTAGATTATTCGAGCGAAGTTTTCTCTTTATCAAATACAAATATTTTCAATGCGTTTATTATTAAATCAAACTGGTCCAATGCCTACAGCCTCGAAATCATTTTCTGATCACGAAAGTGACGAATTCGACGACGACGATAACGACATGATGGTCGATTATTCCGACGATCAACACCATCATCGAACAAGTTCATCAAAAAAATTTCAACATCGAACGACAACATCCAAACGATCACATATTGCAAACGGTCGAAAATCTTTATCAACAAAAAAACGATCAAATATCAAACGAACAGAAAAATCACTCCATTCATACAATAGTTTCGATGCACTTGATCTTGATGACATGCAACAAATCGATCACAATGGCAATGCTGGACAACGTCAAGCCGCAAATCTACGTGAACGAAAACGTATGCAATCGATAAATGATGCTTTCGATGGTCTACGTACGCATATACCTGTGCATCCCTATGAAAAACGTTTGTCCAAAGTTGATACACTTCGTTTAGCTATTGAGTACATATCATTTCTCAATCGTTTACTCAATAGTACGAATCAAACGGATTCAATTCATCCATTACCGCAACCATCTCATCGTTTTCGTTCGCATTCATCACATCCACATGGAAATAATTGTCCAGCATTGACCAAGAAGAAAATCATCTTAGATTGTTCACCAATGTCCAATGATGAAAATGATGAAGGTAAATATAGATTTTCTTGTCATTAGATTGATTAATTAGGATAGATGATTTCAAAATTAATAAGCGTAAATAGATCAGACAGAAAAAAAGCTTGATGAGTCCTCTTATATAAGTAACCAGTCGGAATAAAGTGTTCTTGTTCATCAAACAAATCGGTGAATTATTTTTCGAATAACATTCGACATACATGTGTATGTGTTTATTTAAAATGAAAATTTATCTTCTTATTCTCATTAGAATTGTTTTTTAAGAACATTTATTTGTTCAGAGTTTGATTTCTTCAAACATACGTACATATCAAGACAAGAAAAACAGAAGTTATTCTTGCTTTTTCTGTTGTTAAGTTCTCTTTAGGGAATACTTAGTTAGTGAGGGTAAGTTGACTTAAGGCAAGAAAAAATAAGATATTGCCAATCGAACACTTGAACAGTGTGAATATGTTGATAATTTTATCATCATCATTTGTCTCGAACGTTTTGTTTGCCAACAAGATGAATGTTCAAATATAAACAGATTGAAACAGAAAGGAAGCAAACAATTTAATCGAAAAAATGGATAAACGATGATGATGATGATGATGATCCAACATACTCAAGCGAGAGAAGAATTAGCAATAGAAAATAATCATCTGCCGGAGATGAGTAGAATATACACGAGAGACAGAATGAAGAAAAAAATTGACAAATAAAAGTGTTTATTTTATATTTTCCTATATAGACAAGACAAGTATCTATTGTTTCCACTTCAAATCCATTTATCATCATTTTGAACTAATGAGAATGATTTTGTTCGATTCTCGAATAGATTGTGTATCTAAATAAAGATGGTCGACTGGAGTTTTTTTTCCCTTCATTGGCTATTGTTCCAGCTGGACATTGGTCGCGTGCCTCCGCCCATTTATCATTCTCAGTATCCAACAATCATTAGAAATCAATCGATTAAATAGATTCGCTTGTCTTTGTACATATTTTTGATCTTTTACTAGAATGACACTAACCGATAGAAGTAAATCATCACGTATCTCATTTACTTTCTTTCTTTCTCTTTTTTTATTCGTTTCCATAAAAATCAATAGACAAAAGAGAGTCGATGCCGCCGCTTTTTCAATTAGTCCGTTGTCTTGTTTCACACGTATTGATTCGTTAGTTATTATGACATCATTTTGACTTGTCTCTCTCTCTCTCTTAACTAATCGATGAGTGGTATACCGCTAGTTTGTTTGATATGATGTATGTTTTCATTTCTCAAAATATCGAAATGATACGATACGGGCAAAAAATCAAGTTGTCTATCCAATAACTTAAAAGAGTGTAAAGTGGCCCATCGTCTTCAATGATACTGACCGGTATCGAAAATAGGAAGAAAACAAAATACAAAAGATATGTTTTTAATAAGGATTATTTGACGATATTGCCTAAGGCTTGTTTATTCTCACCGTTGAATAGAAAAGAACAATGATATTGAATAAGATGAAAATGAATTTAATCATTCTAATCTATTTTCGTAGGACAAACTATTGTTGGCCATTCGTTATCATGGCATGATGCATCACTTCATCATTTGGTTCATCATTCAGCGATTATTGCACCTGGTTGTAATATCTATCATTCGGATATTGTCGTTGTAACTGCTAGTGTTTGGATACCTGAAATACTTTCATCAGCCAATGGACATCATATTTCAACATCACCATCGTGTTCAACAATTGGAATGAATAATCATCGTCTATCTGCGACGGTCAATCATAGCGATGATAGTAATCATGATGATGATCGCAATCAAAGTCCAACGGGTTTAAATTCGAATCATTTACAAGCAATGCCATCACAATGGGATATGTCAATCAATGGAAACGATTATTTGCCTGTTTATAATAATAATAATCATCATCATCAAGCACAACAGCAGCAGCTTCAACAACAACAAGCACGGACAGGCATGTATGACGATGATCATATATGGTATGAACGATTGAGATCGATGGCAACATCAATTGGTACTGAACAACAATCATCTTCCGATTCATCATCGAATGACATTCAACAACATCATCAATTATTCGATGTTTATAGTCAACATCTTCCACCACCGATGATGACTACAGTTAGCCTAGATCCACATATCAATTACTATTCAACAAATCATGCATTCGATCATTATCACCATCATCATCATCATCATGTACCCGAATATCAGACAATGTTTTCCTTTTGATTGTTTTCTGTTTTGTTCTTCTTCTTCTATTTAAAAGACCTCAAAAGAAAATTGTTAACTTGTAAAAGAGCAATAAGTGTGCAATTTTTAGTTTAAATAAAGTATTAAAATAATCATGTATATTAGTCGAATTTGAAGCTTATTTGATCTTGAACAAAATGGATCAATATGAGTAGATATCAAAGGCGGAATCGAAGAACATAACAACAAGAAAGAAACGATTAGTAGCTGTATACATCGATATATTGTTTAGTAACCACGCCTTCGGCTCTTTTTCTTGTCTCGAATTCATCTTATAATTGTATGGTTCGTGTCTTACAGTAATCGATATATACTTAGAAAAGAAGAATATCAATGATGAAAGGAGAGTAGACATAGACACGTGTTTGTTTGATTTGATTTTTCTTCTTCTTCTTCTTCTTTTTTTTCGAAACTACCAGCTTATTCTTATCAACGAATCAAATCAAGTATAGTTATCAAGACACTTCATTCACCATATCTATTCGAAATTGTGAGAAAAATCACAGGTTTATTCAAAACTAAAGACTAAAAATACAAATCTAGTGCTGGCTAAAGAAGAAGAAGAAGAAGAAGAAAAAAAACTGAAAAATCATGTTTGTCAAGGTTAGATTGATAATAGAACGATGGCTTCATCTTTGAATTTATATGAATTTCTTTGAACCTAAGAGATTAATCTGTTATGAAAAGAGTTTATAAAAATAATAATATTTTCTGATGAGAAAAAAAAATGACGAATAGCACTTTTTTTTTCTTAACGAAAACATCAAAGGTGAAATATTTCGAAGACTGTCAATTCAAAGCAAACAGCCATCGCTTCAAGGCAATGAACGATGATAACGAAAAGATTAAATGACTGGCATTTATTTGCAGGATAAACTTATTGACATACGACGGAAATCAGAACAATATTTTCTCTTCATTTGTCTTTCCTTTTTCGATCGCGATTTGTTTACTCAAATCATATTAAATCGACTGTTAATATGTACTCGTTTTCGTAATATTTATGTCTTGAAATGCGTATTACGTCAATAACATTTCCGTTTGCAAATGAAATTTTGCATCGATTTCGTTTACGCCAATCATTTATCAGATTTAACTATTCTGTTTTATCTCGATTTTCTGTTCATACAAATTAATAATGCATAGAAAACATTGCTTTCGATTTAATACTTTCATTGAATATTCTTTTGATGAGCGAAATCTTTCGATATTTGCTGATAGGAAAGCAAAATGTATTTATACGTGCACATTGGATACGTAACAGTAAAAATCGAAGTGTTTCTTTTTTTTTTCTCTTCTTTTTGCATAACTGTAACGTTCTTTTTCTTTTATCATTTTCGTCTGTTCTGTCAAGGTTTTGCATTCGAAAGTATTCTCTCTCTCTCTTTCTTTTTTTTGTTGCATATGCGTATTTGTGTACGTAGACTTCGAACAAATAATGAGATTAGCATTGTACATCGTCATTTTACTTCAAATAAAATTATGTTTTGGAATAAAATGTTACTCATGTGTTGGCACGATTGATCGAACGAAAACAACAGTCGATCCATGTGAAAGTCCGGCTGAATATCTCGACAATGATAAAGTCAAAGAAATAACGTGTAAAAACGATAAACTCTGTTGGCGAGCAACCGCAGGTAAAAAACTAACACGTGGTTGTGGAGGTAAACGATGTACGTTCATTCCTGACGTTGATATGGGTTCATTATTTAGTCAAACGTGTTGTTCAAATGATTTATGCAATCGAACATCGACGAAAAATCTCTCGAAATGGACAATTATTTCACTTATACTTTCTATTTTCGTTGTCAAATAAATGTCTAATGATTTTCTTTTAGACAAGAGAAAAAAATTTTAAAAAAACTCATGTTCATTGTCTTTCACAACAAGTCGTTTTTCTTCTTTTTCTCTCTTTGCTTTCTCATTTTCTTTTTATTTCTTTAAATGCATTACTCCAATGCCCTGTAGGTGCTTGAAAGACATTTTTATTTTAAAAAAAAATCACTTTTCTTTTCATCCATCAACAATCGCACAGCCAATGTTCCTCTTGTGCCGTTAAGATTTGTCAAAATGTTTCTCTATTTCTCAGCACCATGCATACATTCATAAATCGAACGTTTACAATTGGCAAGACAGAGGAAAAAAGACAGCGTCATTGAAAGAATATTCGATTGACGAGAATATAAACAATTTTGTTAAGAAAAAAGAAAATACTTCAACACAGGTTGGTGACTATGCACACACACACACGATTAGTTAGTAACGAATATCTCTAGATTTTGTTTTTCTAACTAAAAGTTTAACGTCAATTTAATAAGTCAGTGTTTATTTTTACTTAAAATATAATAGAGAAGAAGAAAAAAAAAGTCGAATTGTTGGGTGGATAATATTTCTTTGTAAGATTTTTTTAAAGTAAAGACAAGACGCTATTAGCTGATTGTGAATCATGAATCAAATAAAACCACCTTGTACGGACTTATCTAACGGTAAGGAAGATACGTCATTAGTTTTTCATAATTAACATACTGAGAAAATTAATTTTCAGCAAATAAATTATAAAATATTATTTAGATTTTACTCATTCAACCACGATGACACTTGATTCATTGAGTGAATCGAGTCTAGTTCGATTAGAACATTATTTAAATTCGAATCCTTATCGGGAATATTCAATGAACAAACCCTATTTTCCTAAAACATCTCAAATAGCTCCACAATCGAGCCGTTGCCTTCCTCAACAACAATCATCGATACTGGCATTTCATGAATTAATTGACAATCAAAAAACAACGGCTACACTCGATCGTCTCGCTTATAAGCTTCGAATGAAATCCGATTTGAACATTGATACATTACGTGACACACAGATGCGTCGTCGATATCGTCATCAACCACATCATCATCATCATCAACAACAACAACAACAGCAACAGAATATTCATTCCAATATAAGTGATTCGCTTAGTTCGATACCTCCGTCTGTATCAACAAAGACTTATACTCGACAGCCAACATCAATAACCATGTCAACGAATACAATGAAAACTCTAATGAATGATGATTTATCCGGTATTGAAGGAAATGCTGTTCGTGTTGGCACATTGAATGATTTGATTAAACAATTTCGTCGTGCAGAATTTCGTCTCGTACGTCGACCAGCTGATTATTTAGACAGTGCATCAACTTATATGTCAAGTAATATATCAACAAATGATCGAGCACCAGCAATCAAATCTCACCATCATCCTCAAGAACGGCCACTTCGACAGCCTCAAGCTTTGACTGAATATCGTTTTAATGCGCCAACATTTCCAACAACACCAAGTCGAACAACCCGAGATCCAACTGTTCATCAAGGACTTATTTATCAATATCGAACACGTGAACGTGTCTATCCAACGGATCTACCACTTCTAAATCAACATTTAATGAATACACCTGAACAACCTCGACAACGATTGAATTCGTTAGTTATTCAAGAACGTCAACCGACCTCGATGAGTTCTCATGAAAAACGTGTACAAGAATTACGTGAAAAAAGTCTCATGCGTACTGAAAAACAATTATGTGTTTGTAATAAATTAACGATTATGGATCCATTTAGTTCGAATTCTGAACAATTCGATTCGAATGTACCATCATTTCAATCGTTACAACAATTCAATCAACAACCAACATCAGCGAATTATATCTTTCCACCGGTTCGACCATTTGGTTTTCTAACAAAGAAAACAAATGAAGATACACAATCAGCACAATTAAATCAAACATTACCACCGAAACCAACGAAAAAGAAACGTCGAACGAAGAAAAAATCGTACAAAAACTCGCTCGATTCTCTCGATAAACTCGATCAGATCGACATCAATGACGAAGAAGAAACATCACAAATATTCAACGACACAATCAAATCTATGGTTAGTTTAACTGATTTTGAAGATACGAATGTGTCAAGTAAAACAATTAATATTAATTTAAATCTAACAACGAATGACATCGACAATGTTGATAGTTACGAACAATCACAAACATTCGATTGATTTTTCTGACAAAGTAATGTTCGTTTTCATGAATACTACGATTGTATTTATTTTCTATTTCACATAAAATTTGTCATAAATTATTAATTGTTCACATTTAGACAAAAAAAAACAACAAAGACCAATAAATATTTCTATGTATATGTATGTTTATATGTTATAACAACAGTCAATTAAAGAGATTAATGGAGACGAATAATGTCGATAGAAGAAGAAGAAGAAAAAAAAATAATGAAAGACGAAACCAAAAAAAAACCAACTGAAATATAATATTTAAGATGATTAATACGAGGATATTTATCTGTCAATCGATGTTAATCGAGATGCTTCTTGATCAGATCTAAAAAGGAAAAATAACTGATGCGTTAAAAGCAAGTTTTTAATAGAATCAGCTCTCACCCGTAAACAACATCTTCATCCGAATCATTGATCATTGAAAATGTTGGATTGTCTCGAAATAATGAGTCGATAGCGGCATTTTTTGCTGGCGAATAAACATACGCCATTGTACAAAGATAGATATTAATTAAACTATAGAACGAGAGAAATTCGACCGAACTCTTATAACGAGATGCTAATTCCGGTACGAAATTTTCTTCGATTATACCCGAACCAAATCGAAGAATTGTTATTATTATTGAAATTGACACAACACAAAGCATGAGAAGTGTTGTAAATTTCAAACGAACATCTAAATATACGTCAATGTTCGATTTTCAAACGGCAAACATTCAATATTTACCAAAATACGGCATATTACGAACTTCACCAAATGCTCGAACAATGAGAAATAATAAGTAAAGTATGTAGAGTATCCCAACAATATAGAAAACAATTCGAATTGTCTATATCAATCACACAAAAAAAATTAAATTTTTATTATGAAAAAAAAAATAATAAAGAGATGCTTACAGTGAATTGACGAATATCAATTGTCATGTTATACATTGGATCACGAAATTCTTGTGCAATACGTGCGGATGAGAGTACAATAAAAAATACCCAGAGAATACTAACGAGAATAATCTTCGGTAGATAAAATGGAATGAATCGACGAACATTCTGTTAACAAACACGTATTTTGATAAATAAAAAAAAGAATACGTTTTGTTCAACAAACTTGACGAATTCCATGGTAAACACTTAACCAGAAAAGTAATAATGTACAGAAGAACGTTACTTGCAAAATTCCGTCGAGTATCGATGGAAATGAACTGTTCGACAAGAATGTCAATGGATAAAATGGATCTAAACAAAAATATAACGATAAGAAAACAAAAAAAAGAATGTTATTACCGTTGTAAAAAACAAGAAAAGCAAGAAGAAATACCATCCACCGTTGTTCTAATGACCAGTCCAAAATAGAAAAACGTCGCATTGATTTTGTAAAAAGACACTGAAAAAGACAAGTAAGATTTCATTGAGTTCTATTTCAAAGTCATCTTACTGTTGTGACAATGGCAGAAATAAGGAAGAAAAAACGAAATGCAAGCTCAAATTGAGTGTATCGCGGATTGAATGTATTCAACTGAATTGAGAATAAAATAAAACCAATCACATAAAATAAAAGAATGTTTTCTTACAAAAAATTGAATATTTAAAATATTTTTTTGTTGTTGTTCGTTGAATTCGTTAAATTTTATTTGAAATGTGTAAGAATTTTCATGAAGAAAATTCGAATGAAATAAAATCAATTGATTGCAAACCTAAATAAATAGGACAAGGTTATTCAATGACGATGACACGCACTTAACAGTAACGTTTTCTTCTAAATTTACTTTATGACCTTATGTTCATTTCTAATATCCTTATTATACAAATTAATCAAGGTAGAGATAAACGTCCTACGAAACTTATCTATTAATCAACCTTCGATTTAATCAAATATTTATTACGCAACGAGACCGATACAACTGACAATCATTAAATGTATTTCAATGATAAGTCGCAAATCAATGTAGTCAATGGCAAGCGAAGGGATTCTAGAGGATACGCGAATATTTCTATTTTATTGATATGGATAGGAAAAGTAAATGAGATGTGATCGTATGCGAATATGTGAAGATGTATATCTTTGAATGTTTTCAAGTATATAGATAAACTAATGAAATAGAAATAAAAGTGAAAGGAATATGAATGAGTAAAAAATTGCAAAAAGTATAAAATGTGAAAAAAATGAAAAATTTGGGGCTAAAAAAGAAAAATGGAATTGAGTGGCGTTTGTAACAGTCACTCATTCATAGGAAATGTTAATAGAGAATGATGAATATAAATCGTAGATTATATTCAATTGTTCTGTTTTCATTCGACCAGCTCATGAAACGATAAAATAGGGTTTACTAATACGGTCGAGAATATGGGCCAGTGTGAAGAGCACGATTGATAGCACCTCCTACACCAGCAACACCTGGTGGTGGAACACCAGTTGGTCCAAGGTAAGGTCCATAACCAACACCGCCTCCTGGAAATATGTCGCTTGTGAAAGCACCACCTAGTGTTGTTGTTACACCAAAACCGATGGGAATACCCATGATTGGACCGCCACCGATACCTCCTCCGAAGCCTCCTCCAAAGCCACCAATTCCTCCGCCAATGCCAGCGCATGGATTTCCACCACCAAATCCTCCTCCTAAACCACCAAGACCTCCTCCGAAGCCACCAATTCCTCCGCCAATGCCAGCGCATGGATTTCCACCACCAAATCCTCCTCCTAAACCACCAAGACCTCCTCCAAGACCACCAAAGCTACCACTATAAAGAAAATATTTAAAGAAGCCTGATGAATACAACATGTATATAATTATTTACCCATATGAAGCAAGACCACCTCCAAGTCCGCCAAGACCACCGCCGAAACCTCCTAGTGAACCACCATATGATCCGAGACTATACAATAGATAAAATATTTTGCATAGACAAATGTATTGAAACTGAAATAGAATATTCAACATACCCTCCGCCTAATGATGCACATGGATTTGGTGGAGGAGCTGGTTGCGGGCATGGTACTGGAACTGGTACTGGCACTGGGCATGGTTGTGGTACTGGTACAGGTACACATTGTGTTGGACCAGGCACTTGCACTGGTACTGGACATGGTTGTGGTACTGGCACAGGGCATGGTTGTGGCACTGGTACGGGTATGCATTGTGGTGGACCAGGAACAGGCACTGGCACTGGTACTGGACATGGTTGTGGTACAGGTACAGGGCATGGCTGAGGAACAGGTACAGGAACGCAACTAGAAAAAGAAAAGAAAAAATATATAGTTTCTATCTAATGAAAGAAAAGCACTACATACACTGGTTGGCAAACAATACGTTCAACAGGTACAGGTACTGGTACGGGACATGGTTGTGGAACAGGTACAGGTACACACTAAAGGAATTTAAAAAGAAAACATTATATTTTGT
>Ga0209930_1000579_pt1 | contig 82258 bp, 75 predicted proteins | sample ThiBiot_500_biof_2_FD_183948 | JGI IMG/M metagenome (GOLD analysis project Ga0209930, IMG submission 183948) | Wastewater bioreactor microbial communities from Cape Town, South Africa - Thiocy_cont_500_biof (SPAdes) | ecosystem: Engineered > Bioreactor > Thiocyanate-remediating >...
TGCCCCTGACGGCAACCGGAAAAGTGTCGACGCCGCCCTCGCGAGCGGTGTCGCGACCACCTGGTGAAAGCGGCGGAGAGCCCAGCGCCATCCGACCCGGCGTCCACGCTTCCATCGCGTGCCGCGACTGCGTGCGGCGGTAGCTCAGCGCCTCGACGATAGGGAGGCGGCCCACGGCGTCCGAGCCGTCGAGATCGGCGAGTGTGCGCGCGACGACTCCATGGGATGGCCGCATCGGTATATTTGCCCGATGGGAATGAATATCTGGACTACCTCTTTTGGTTGATAGTTTGGCTTGTCTACCCGCAACCTCTATCGTTAGGATAGCCCCAGCCCAGTCAGGGCGGCCAGCAGACAATTTTTTGGCATGAAGAGTTCCACACTTTCTGAAGTACTCGTCCTGCTTAACGAGAACCAAATTCAATTTGGTCTTGAAACCTATGCAGGCGGAATGGCGAACCTCTGGATCGGCGAGAGCTGGAACAGAAAGGCGCAGACCAATCTTCCGTCCGCCGACTTGGAAGTCGTTGCGGCTTGGTTCCTTGAAGCTGCGGCCGCTTTACATCCAGACGTATTAGCCGACAAGACCCGGAAGCGGCGCGCCTAGAGCAGCGCCCGGGAAGATGGAACCGTCTGCGGTTCCATCTGCTCGGGCATAAGCTGCTCTAGAATGTATACAATCTAGAGCACGACCTTCCGCTCGGTTGATTCCAGCCGAACGGCTATGTGACGTCCCCGGGAAATCAGGCAACTTGCCCCTTGGGCGCGGCGCGCTGATCTGCAGGATTTAGAATCGCGGCGGCGGTCGGCGAGCCAGGCGTTTTTTTGGATGAAGTTTGTCAGCACTCAACAGCGCTCGCGATGTCCGCTCGACGCCGAGCTACCTCTTTGATTGCCGCTCCGAACGCCGTTGCTCGCCCAGCTTGAGTGCCGAGCGACTATCGCCGGTCACGACACGAGCCCTCCGTGGGTTAGTGCTTGGGGCCAATGGGAAGCTCCGCCCAGGCGCCTGAAGTCCTCGGACCTTAGGCGGCCGGGTGACATCCTACAGCTCTTGGTCTAGCTGGGCCGAGCGACCCTGTGGCTTCCTTCCCACTCCCCAGTGTCCCAAAGGAAGCCACAGAGCCTGCCCGCTTCCCACCTACGCAAGTTGAAGCAGGCGAGAAACTGTAGAGAGGAGGCTGTGGCAATCCGAAGGCGCCTCGGGGGAGAATCCTAGACGAGCGTGATTGCCGTTGGTCACTGGGCCGAACTGCCGACAGATTGGGGGTCCCAAGAGGTCGTCGCACCCTCCATTCTCTCGCCATCTACGGCCGTCTCATCGGGCTGTCATGCTGCAATCCGCGACCGCTTGGCGAAAGCGGCAGAAAGCCCATCGTCATCCGATCCGGCGTCTACGCCGCCAGGGCATTGCGCGGTTGCGACCGGCGGTAGCTCAGCGCCTCGGCGATGTGCAGGCGGCGCACCGCGTCCGAGCCGTCGAGATCGGCGAGCGTGCGCGCGACCTTCAAGGTGCGGTGCCAGGCGCGGGCCGAGAGGCCCAGCCGCTCGGCCGCACGGGCCAACAGGGCACGGCCATCGGCATCGGGCTGGGCAATAGCGGCCAGCAGCGCGCCGTCGGTATCGGCATTGCAACGCGGCTTCTGCCAGTGGCGGACGCGCTCGCTGAACAGGCCGGCGGTCGTGTCGGCTTCGATCGCGGTGAGCTTGCCGCGCTTGTCGAGCTCGGCAAGACGCTCGCGCTGCAGGGCGCGCGCGGCGGCGACGCGGGCCGCGACATCGGCCGAGCGTTCGGCCGGCGGCGGCAAAGCAAGGTCGCTGGCGGCCACGGCGGGGACATCGATCGCCAGATCGATGCGGTCGAGCAGCGGACCGGAAAGCTTGCCCTGGTAGTCGGCGCCACAGCGCGGGGCGCGGCCGCAGGCGCGCGACGTCTCCAGGAGATGACCGCAGCGACAGGGGTTCATGGCCGCCACCAGCTGGAAGCGCGCCGGGTAGGTCACATGGGCAGCGGCGCGCGCCACGGTCACCCGGCCGGTTTCCAGAGGCTGGCGCAGCGCTTCGAGGGTGGCGCGGTTGAACTCGGGCAATTCGTCGAGGAACAGCACGCCGTGATGGGCAAGCGAGACCTCGCCCGGCTTGGCGTAACGACCGCCGCCGACCAGCGCCTGCAAGGTTGCCGAATGGTGCGGATCGCGAAAGGCGCGGCGGCGGCTCAACCTTCCCTCGCCCAGGTCGCCCGCCAAGGAGCGCACCATGGACGATTCCAGTGCCTCCTCCGGCTCGAGCGGCGGCAGCAGGCCGGGCAGCCGCGCCGCCAGCATCGATTTGCCCGAGCCCGGCGGGCCGATCATCAAGAGGTTGTGGCCGCCGGCCGCCGCCACTTCGAGCACGCGCTTGGCGCTCTCCTGGCCCTTGATGTCGGCGAGGTCGGGATAGGTTGTGCGATCCTCGGCCAGCAACGCTTCGGGCGGCGGCAGGGTCTGCTTGCCGCGCAGATGGTTGATCAAAGCGAGCAGCGAAGGCGCGGCGATGATCGGCGGCCGATCGAGTGACCCATCCGACGAGTCACCGTGCAGGTCGGGAGCGGTGGCCTCCCGTCCCCCGCTCCCTCTGCCGCTGCCGCCACTCCAGGCCGCTTCGCCACCGCAAGCCGCGGGGCAGATCACGCCGCGCCCCGCCGCCCGTGCGGCGATTGCCGCCGGCAGCACACCAGGGACGCGGGTCAGGGTGCCGTCGAGCGCCAGCTCGCCCAGCACGACGTAGTCGGCGAGGCTGCCGGGCTCGATCACGCCCATGGCAGCCAGCAGGCCGAGCGCGATCGGCAGGTCGTAGTGGCTGCCCTCTTTGGCAAGGTCGGCCGGCGAAAGATTGACGGTGACGCGCTGCGGCGGCAGCACCAACCCCATCGCCCGCAAGGTGGCGCGCACCCGCTCCCGGCTTTCGCCGACCGCCTTGTCGGGCAGCCCGACCATGGCAAAGGCGAGCTGGCCGGGGGCGATCAGCACCTGGACATCGACTGGCACGACATCGACACCCTGGAATGCCACTGTCCGTACTCTCGCCTGCATGCCCTGCTCCCGCTCGGTTCGCCGGGAACAATTAAAGAACGAATATACTATTAGTAAAGCACGTTATAGTTGTATTCGGCATCGAGGGCCGTTTCGCCGTTCTGCGTTCCTGCATGGCCGGTCGCTGCTGCACGGAAGTTGTGCGCACGGCGGAGATCGGCGAAGCGCCTTAGCCGAATTGGACCGCCGTGAGTGCAGCCTGGCTTCCGGAATCCCGGCTTGGTGGAACGTTCTAGACGCCCAGGCCCTTCTTCATGGCACCGAGATAGCCCGCCAGATTGCGCGGCGTCGTTTCGCTGGGGCACGGGTCCTTATAGTCAGGGTCGTGCGCACGTTCCTCGGCGCTGATGATCTGGTCCATCACCCAGATGAAGCCGCCGGCCAGGCAATCCCTCGAGAAACCAGAGAATTTCTGCGTCAGGAACGCCGGGCAATTTCCATCCCAGTGATCGTTGTTCCAAAATTTGGCCCAGTCCCCCGCCACAATGTAGTCCCTGACGGGCGGCTGCTTGAAAGCGGCTCCGATCGCGGTTGCCCACCGGTCCGGCTCGTTGTTCCTCCCGCCGTCGTAGCATTGCAGATTCCACCATTTCACGTAGCGCATCAGATGACGCTTCTCGAGCGCGACCAGTGCATTCACCCAGAATGACTGCTCCTGCTGCTCATACGGACAGAAGGTGAGGGCGAAACCAATTTTGATCAACATCTCGCAGAATGCGACGAACGAGTCGTGGTCGTAAGTCTCCTCGCAGTCCAGATCGATGCCGTCGATCGCCGGAAAGGCTTTCCTGAAGGCAGTGAAGTTTCTTTCGAGCACACTGTTCTCGAATGTGTTCCCGTTCGCTTTGTAGATCGACTGAATGGTTTCGTAGTCCCGGACGAGCGGCCGTCTGTTTACGTAGTCCCAGCCGCCGCCGCCGACAGACGCAAACACCTGCGTCACGGACGAAGACTGCCCTTTCAGGGCCGCGATCCGGCCCGGCCATGCGAGGCAGTCCGCCCTGTGTTGCCCCGTGACGAGAGGGAAAGGCTGTTCGCGATCGCGTATCACGAGCGGCTCATCGCCGTTGAAGATGATGTCGCCCAACTGGGTGGTGTCTTTGACCGCGGGATTGCCGATGTGGAGCATGCCAATGACGATCGTCGTGTAGCCGCTTGCCTTCACGGGCTCCAGGTGTTGGTCGATCAAGTAAGGCCCCAGCCGATTGAGGCCGTACAAAACGAAGTTGGGTGTGTCCACAATGCCCCCTCACGGTGATCGGATGCCGAGCATGCCGATCTTCCGCCACCCGTACCAGCCCGTCGCTGGCACAATGCAACCTCGATACAACCAGGATGTAATGCAGCTTGGCGAATGGCTCTCGACAAGTCGGCACGGTCGGGAATGCAGATCGAGGTCGGTAGCCTTCCTTCTCCCCTGATAGTCCCTTTGCTACCAGTGAACGCACAATATATTCATGACGCACTTTATAAGTGTATTCCGTATCGAGAGCCGTTTCGCAGTTCTGCATTCCTGCACGCCCGAGGTGGCCAGCGGCCCGTGATACAGTCCGCCCCGCACAGTGGGAGACATTCGTGACTGCGACCAAGATCAATGACCTCAACTTCACGCCGCCGGCCGCGGTGACCGAGCTCGCCGCCAAGGTGAAGGAATTCGTGAAGGAGAAGATCGTCCCGTACGAGACCGACCCGCGCTGGGGCGCCCATGGGCCGACCGAGGAGCTGCGGCTGGAGATGAACCAGCTCGCGCGCGAGGCCGGCGTCTTCGCCCCGCATGTCCCGAAGGAATACGGCGGTGTGGGTCTCGGCCAGGTCGGCCGGTCCTATGTCTTCGAGGCGGCCGGCTACTCCATCCTGGGGCCGACGGCGATCCATTGCGCCTCACCCGATGAAGGCAACATCCATCTGCTCGACGTCGTGGCCCGTCCCGACCAGCGCGAGCACTTCCTGAAGCCGCTGGCCACCGGCAAGTACCGCTCCTGCTTCTGCATGACCGAGCCGGGCGGCGCGGGCTCCGACCCCAGCCTGATGAAGGCGACGGCGCGCCTCGACGGCAACGAATGGGTGATCAACGGCCGCAAGTGGCTGATCACCGGGGCCGGCGGCGCGGGTTTCGCCATCGTGATGGCCAAGACCGAAGGCGGCGAGCATCACGGCAAGGCGACCATGTTCCTGGTCGATCTGCCCAACCCCGCCATCGTGCACGAGCGCACGCTCGACACGATCGATTCGAGCTTCACCGGCGGTCATGCGGTGCTCAACTTCGACAATCTCCGCCTGCCGGCCGACGCCGTGCTGGGCGAGGTCGGCAAGGGCTTCCGCTACGCCCAGGTGCGACTGGCTCCGGCACGCCTCAGCCATTGCATGCGCTGGCTGGGCTCGGCCGGCCGCGCGCAGGAGATCGCGACAGAATATGCCCGCGAACGCATGGCCTTCGGCAAGCGGATCGGCGAGCACCAGGGCGTATCCTTCATGCTGGCCGACAACATGATGGACATCCACATGGCGCGGCTGGCCATCTGGCACACCGCCTGGCTGCTCGATCAGGGCGAGCGTGCCTCCAACGAAAGCTCGCTTTCCAAGGTGGTCTGCTCCGAGGCGATCGCCCGCGTGGCCGACCGCTGCCTGCAGATCCTGGGCGGCATGGGCATCACCCGCGATACCGTGGTCGAGCGCATCTTCCGCGACACCCGCGCCTTCCGCATCTACGACGGCCCGTCCGAAGTGCACCGCGCGGTGCTGGGCGAGCGGATCGTGCAAGGGAAAATCTAAGACCCACCATCCCTGTCACTGGCATCAGGTCTTTCCTATTCCTCTCCCCTGCAGGGGGAGAGGTTAGGTGAGGGGGCGGCCACGTCCGGGCGCTTGTGTGACCTCTGCGTCCTTCGCTTCCCCCTCACCCGGCCTCTCCCCCAAAACGGGGGAGAGGAGAAGGAAAGTGGCTGTCGCGCTCAACCGTGCAGGTGGCACGCCACCGCGCGGCCGCCTTCCAGGCCGTGCATCGGCGGGTCGACGGTCTTGCAGACATCCATCGCCATCGGGCAGCGCGTATGGAAGCGGCAGCCCGGTGGCGGGCGCATCGCCGAGGGCACCTCGCCGGTGATGATCTGCTGCAGCCGGCCGGCCTCGACTTCGGGATCGGGGATCGGGATCGCCGCCAGCAGCGCCTGCGTATAGGGGTGCAGCGGCTTGGCGTAGAGCTCGGCGCGCGAGGCGATCTCGACGATGCGGCCGAGATACATCACGGCGATGCGATGGCTGATATGGCGCACCACCGCGAGATCGTGGGCGATGAAGATGTAGGTGAGGCCGAGCCGCTCCTGCAGTTCCTGGAACAGGTTCACCACCTGCGCCTGGATCGAGACGTCGAGCGCCGACACCGGTTCGTCGCAGATGATCAGCGACGGTTCGAGCGCCATCGCGCGGGCGATGCCGATGCGCTGGCGCTGGCCGCCGGAGAATTCGTGCGGGTAGCGGTCGGCCATGTCGGGCAGCAGCCCCACCATGTCGAGCAGCTTCGCCACCTTCTCGCGATGGACGGCGCGGCCGCCCGGCACACTGTGGACCTCGAGCGGCTCGCCCACGATCTCCGCCACCTTCATGCGCGGGTTCAGCGAGCCGAACGGATCCTGGTAGACCATCTGCATGCGCCGCCGGATCGGCCGCATGCGGGCGCGGTCGTGCCGGGTGATGTCCTGGCCCTCGAACACGACCTGGCCCGAGGTGATGTCGAGCATCTTGAGCACGGCGAGGCCGGTCGTGCTCTTGCCGCAGCCCGATTCGCCCACCAGCCCCAAAGTCTCGCCGCGGCGCACCATGAAGGAGACGCCGTCGACCGCCTTCACGCTGCCGACCTGCTTGCGCATCACGGCGCCGGCCATGACCGGGAAATGGACCTTGAGGTCGCGGACCTCGAGCACGGTCTCGGGTGTGTCGAGGCCGGAGGGGCCGACGCCGGAGGGGCCGGGATGGGAGGAGGTCGCGTCAGGCATGGAGCTGGGCATGGAAATGGCAGGCGGAAAGGTGGCCGGGGCTCGCCTGCGCCAGCGGCGGGCGCTCGCGGCGACAGACGTCGGCAGCGCGCTGGCAGCGCGGCGCGAACGCGCAGCCCGGCGGCAGTTGCGCGAGATTGGGCGGCTGGCCCTCGATCGGGACCAGGCGCTGGCCGGCCTCCTGGTCGAGGCGCGGGATCGAGGCCATCAGGCCGATCGTGTAGGGATGGCGCGGCCGGGCATAGATCTCGCGCGCCGGCCCCGCCTCGACGATGCGGCCGCCATACATGACGCAGACCCGGTCGGCATAGCGCGCCACCACACCGAGATCGTGGGTGATCAGGATCAGCGCCGAGTTGGCGGCCCGCGTCACTTCCTTCAGCAGTGCCAGAATCTGCGCCTGCACCGTGACATCGAGCGCCGTCGTCGGCTCGTCGGCGATGATGAGCTGCGGCTGGCAGGCCAGCGCCATGGCGATCATGGCGCGCTGGCGCATGCCGCCGGAGAACTGGTGCGGGTAGGACTTAACCCGGCTCTTGGCGTCGGGCAGACGCACGCGGCCGAGCAGCTCCGCCGCCTTGTCCATGGCGGCCGCCCATGGTGTCTTGCGGTGCAGGTTGATCGGCTCGGCGATCTGCAGCCCCACCGTCAGCGAGGGATTGAGCGAGCTCATCGGCTCCTGGAAGATCATGGCGATGCGGTTGCCGCGGATCGCGCGGATCGCCTGGTCGCCGAGCTTCAGGAGATCCTGGCCGTCGAACACGACTTCGCCCGCGGTGATGCGGCCGGGCGGCTGCGGGATCAGCCGCAGAATCGACATCGCCGTGATGCTCTTGCCGGAGCCCGATTCGCCCACGATGGCGAGCGTCTCGCCGGCGGCCAGATCGAAGGAAACGTCGTCGACCGCCTTGACCGTGCCGCGCTCGGTGCGGAACTCGGTCGACAGACGCCGGACGCTGAGCAGAGGCGCGCCCATCAGGCGCGCCTCTCTACGCGATACACCATGCTCAATGACCCATCTTCTTCTTCATCTCCTGGTCGACCCAGATGCGGGCATAGATCGGGCCGGGCCGCAGCGAGCCCGCGCTCATCTCGCCGCCGTAGTTCTTCACCCACGGCCACCACGCGGCATAGACGTAGGGCGTCGGCAGCCAGAGGTAAGGTGCGGCATCCATGATCTCGACCGTCATCTCGCGCAGCAGCTGCTTGCGCTTGGCTTCGTCCCGGGTGCGATAGACCTCGTCCATCTTGGCGTCGAACTTGGGGTCCGAGTAGATCGACGGGTTCCAGGTCTGGCCCGACACGAAGCTCTTGCGGATCGAGGTCGTGGGGTTGGTGTGGCTGCTGTTCATCAGATAGCCCGCCTCGTGCTTGCGCGTCGTCATGGCCGACAGGAACGCACCGTACTCGGTGGGCTTCAGCTCGGCCTTGATGCCGACCTGCTCGAGATAGGCGGCGATCAGCGGCGCCAGCTCGACATGATCGGCCGAGCAGGAACAGAACTGCATCTTGAAGGTGAAGCCGTTGGGATAGCCCGCCTCCTTCAGGAGCTCCTTCGCCTTCTTGGGGTCGTAGGTGTAAAGCTCCTTCACCGAGGCCGGCATCTTGTCGAGCGAATCGAAATAGCCGTCCCAGTCGGGATACATCGGATAGGCGTGCATCTCCGCCTCGCCGGTGTAATGCGCTTCGATGATCTCCTTCTTGTTCACCGCCATGTTGATGGCGCGGCGCACGCGGATGTCGTCGAACGGCTTGGTGTCGGTTCGAAGCGCCATGAAGGAACCCAGGATCGACAGGCGCTTGGCGAACTGCAGCTGCGGCGCGCTCTTCTTCAGTTCGGGGATGTTGCGTGCGTTGATCGTCTCCAGGAGGTCGAGCTTGGCCGTGCGGATGGCGGCGAGCTGCGTGGCCTCGTCCTTGATGGTGCGGTAGACCAGCTTGTCGAGGAACGGCAGCTTGTATTCCTGGCCGCCGAGCTTCTCCTTGTCCCAGTAGATCGGGTTCTTGGTATAGGTGTTTGAGTTGCCGGCGACGAAGTCGGTCAGCATGAACGGGCCGGTGCCGTTCACATTCTTCCAGTTGTTCGGCCCGGCATCGACCACCTCCTTGGGCGTGATGGTCGTGTAGAAGCCCCAGGCCAGCCGATAATCCCACTCGGCATTGTATTCCTTCAAATTGAACACGACGGTGTACTTGTCGCGCGCCACGACGGAGCCGACGAAGTCGTAGTAGCCGCCGATATGCTTGGGGCTGGAGCGCAGGCGATTGAAGGCATAGGCCACGTCTTCGGCCGTCAGCTCGCGCGAGGCCATCACGCCCGGCTTCTCCGGAAACATGATGCCCTTGCGCAGGGTGAAGACCACGGAGAGCGGATTGTCGACCAGCTCCCACTTCTCGGCGATCTCGCCACGCTGCGCCTCGGTCGCGAGGTAGGCGTCGGCGACGAAGGGATGCTTGCCGCCCTTGCGCACGCTCTTGTCGAGATCGGCGGCGATCAGCTGTTCGTAGAACTGGCCGGTGTCGTGGTTCAGCTTCCAGTTCCAGTCGTGCGGATCCCAGGAGAGGGCGGAGAGCGTCACGAACATGGTGCCCACTTCGAGCGTGCCGCCATATTGCGGCTTGGCTCCATCCTTGTTGGCATCTTGAGCCTGGACTCCGCCGACGCAAAGCAACGCTGCCGCCGCGGCGCCCAGCAGCGCCCGCCTGAAGGTCGTCTCGTACATGTGCGTCCTCCTCTCTCTTGGTTCTCCTCCCCTTCGCGGATTCCGCGAAGGGGAGGTGCCGCCGTAATCGGCGGCGGAGGGGGTCGTGCTTCTTCGGCAACACCCCCTCCGCCCGCGACTACGCGGGCACCTCCCCCGCGGAACGCGGGGGAGGACGTTAATGACCCATCTTCTTCTTCATCTCCTGATCGACCCAGATGCGGGCGTAGATCGGCGCAGGGCGGACGGCGCCGGCGCGCAGTTCGCCGTCGTAGTTCTTCACCCACGGCCACCACGCCGCGTAATTGTAGGGAATCGGCAGCCAGATATAGGGTGCCTTGTCGACGATCTCGGTGGTCATCTCGCGCAGCATCTTCTGGCGCTTGGCCTCGTCGGGCTCGCGATAGACCTCGTCGATCTTCTTGTCGAAGGCGGGATCGGACCAGCCCGAAGGGTTCCACATCTGGCCGGTGCCGAAGCTCTTGCGGATGGTGGTGATCGGGTTGGTGTGGCCGTTGTTCATGAAATAGGCCGGCGTCATCGTCTTCGAACTCATCGCCGACAGGAAGGCGCCGTACTCCATGGGCTGGATCTCGAGCTTGACGCCGACCTGCTCGAGGTAGCCCGCCACCAGCGGCAGCAGGTCCATATGGTCGGCGTTGCACGAGCAGACCTGGACCTTGGTGGTGAAGCCCTTGGGAAAGCCCGCCTCGGCCAGCAGCTTCTTGGCCTTGGCCGGATCGTACTTGAAGAGCTCCTGCACCGAGGCCGGCTGCTTGTCGAGCGGTTCGAAGTAGCCGACGTAATCGGGATGCTGCGGATAGGCGAACAGCTCGGCATTGCCGTTGTAGTAGGCCTGGACGATCTCCTGCTTGTTCACCGCGTAGTTCAGGGCGCGGCGCACGCGGACGTCCTTGAAGGGACCGTCGACATCGACCCGCATCGCCATGAAGGTGCCGGACTGGTTCAGCCAGCGGCTCCATTTGAGCTGCGGCGCGCTCTTCTTCAGCGAGTCGACATTCTGCCAGCGGATGTTCTCCAGCATGTCGAGCTTGCCGGTGCGCAGCGCCGTGACGTAGGTCGCCTCGTCCTTGATGGTGCGGTAGGTCACCTTGTCGACGAAGGGCAGCTTGTACTCCTGCCCACCGATCTTCTCGACGCCCCAGTAATCCGGGTTCTTCGTGTAGGTGTTGGAGTTGCCGGGGATGAAGTCGGTCAGCATGAACGGGCCGGTGCCGTTTACGTTCTTCCAGTTGGTGGCGCCGGCGTCGGCCACTTCCTTCGGATGGATCGCCGAGTAGTAGCCCCAGCCGAACTGGTAATCCCATTCGGCGAAGTAGTGCTTCATGTAGAAGACGACGGTGTGGGGATCGGGCGCCTCGACCTTCTCGATATGGTCGAAGTAGCCCAGCAGGCGCTTGGGGCTCTTGTTCAGCCGGTTGAAGGTGAAGAGGATGTCCTCGGCGGTGAAGTCGCGCTTCTTCATCACGCCCGGCTTCTCGGGGAACACCACGCCCTTGCGCACCTTCATCTCTACGCGCAGCGGATCCTGCTTCCATTCCCAGGATTCGATCAGCTCGCCGCGGATGGCGTCGGTCGGCAGCCAGGCATCGGGCACGAAGTTGTAGGGCCCGCCTGCCTTCTTGCTCTTGGAGAGGTCGCCGGCGAAGAGCTGTTCGTAGAACATGCCGGTGTCGTGGTTGAGCTTCCAGTTGAAGTCGGCGGGATCCCAGGAAAGCGCCGTCAGGGTGACGTAGACCGTGCCGATCTCCAGCGACCCGCCATATTGCGGCTTCTGGCCGTTCTCGGCGCGCGCCGCGCCGCCCGCAGTCACACCCGCCAGCATCATTGCGCCCATCGCTCCCGCGAGCAGCGCACCCTTCAATCCCTTCACGTCGTCCTCCCTTTCCCCGTCTTGTTCCTTCAGCGGCTGCCGCGCATGCGCGGATCGAGCAGATCGCGCAGCGCGTCGCCGAACACATTGATGGCGTAGACCACGATGGTGATGCAGAGGCCGGGCGCCAGCGCGAGCCACGGCGCCAGATACATGAACGAGCGGCCCGAGCCCGACAGCATGCCGCCCCAGGTCGGGGCCGGCGGCGGCACGCCGAGGCCGAGGAAGGCGAGGCCCGATTCGGCCAGGATCACCGCGCCGACGCGGGTCGTGAACAGCACGATCACCGGCGCCATCACGTTGGGCAGGATGTGCTTCCACAGGATGCGCGGCAGCGAGGCGCCGGTCGATTGCGCGGCGTGCACGTAGGGGTTCTCGCGCACCGACAGCACGGCGCCGCGCACGATGCGGCTGCCGCCGATGCCGTAGAGCAGCCCCAGCAGCACGATGACCGGGCCCATGCCCGGCCCGACCACCGACACGACCACGATCAGGATGATGAGGTCGGGGAAGCTCATCCAGGCATCGACGAAGCGCTGCATCACCATGTCGAACTTGCCGCCGAGATAGCCCGAGACGACCCCGATGAAGACCGAGACCACGGTGGCCAGCGCGGCGGCCGACAGGCCGATGATCACCGAGAGCTGCGCGCCGTAGAGACAGCGCGAGAGCACGTCGCGGCCGAGATTGTCGGTGCCCAGCCAGAACTTCTCGCCGGGCGGCTTCAGGCGGTTGACCGGGCTGATCTGGTTGTAGCCGTAGGGTGCCAGCACGTCGGCAAAGATGCCGCAGAACAGGAAGATGACGCAGATCACGAAGCCGAAGGCACCGAGCGGCTTGTCGCGGAACAGGCGACCGATGAAATGGAGCGTGCCGCCCGAGGCGGTGCGGCGCGCTGGCGGGGCGGTGGTTTCGGCGACGGCGACCATCAGCGGTACCTCACCTTGGGATCGAGCAGGCCGTAACTGAGATCGACCAGCAGGTTGATGAAGACGACGGCGACGCCCACGATCAGGAACACGCCGGTGATGATCGGATAGTCACGCTGACCGACCGCCTCGAGCAGCAGCAGCCCCATGCCTGGGATGACGAAGATCTGCTCCATGATCACCGCGCCGCCGAACAGCACCGGCGCCTGCAGGCCGACCAGGGTCACCACCGGAATCAAGGCGTTGCGCAGTGCATGGCGGATGATGGTGGTGCGCGGCGCCAGCCCCTTGGCGAGCGCGGTGCGGATGTAATCCTGGCGCATCACCTCCAGCATCATGGTGCGGGTGAGCCGCATGGTGACCGCCGAGAACGCCTTGCCCAGGATCAGCGCCGGGATGGCCATCTGGGCGAGGTTCTTCAAGGGATCCTGGCTGAAGGGCGTGAACTTCACCTCCGGCGACCAGCCCCACCAGATCGAGGGAAAGACCATCACCAGCGTGCCGACCCAGAAGCCCGGCAGGGCCAGCGCCAGGATGGCGAAGGAGCGCGTGACGTAGTCGCCGATCGTGTCCTGGGAAACGGCGGAGTAGACGCCGATCGGAATGCCGACCACCAGCGCCACGATCAGCGCCATGATGCCGAGCTCGAAGGTGATCGGCAGGCGATGCAGGATCTCCTCCATCACCGGCGTGTTCTGCCACAGCGACTTGCCGAGGCTGCCCTCGAACAGGATGGCGCCGACCCAGCGGAAATACTGCGACACCACCGGCTGATCGAGGCCGAGGGCGGCTTCGAGCTGCTCGCGGCTCTTCTTGTCGGCGCCGATGTCGTTGCTCGACAGCATCAGGTCGATGATGTCGCCGGGGATCAGCCGCACGGTGACGAACACGATCAGGCTGGCGAAGATCAGGGTCGGCACCAGCGCCAGCACGCGGCGGATGATGTAGGCCTGCATCAGGCACTCCCTCCTGCTGGGATCGTCTCGGGATCGGCCGGCTCGGCATAGAGCCGCGCCACTTCGGCCGCGCGGACTTCGAGCACACGACGGCCATTGATCGAGCGTTTGTCCGTCACCTCGCCGGCCGCTGCCGATGGCGGCGTCACGAGCGGCAACAGGCGCCGCACGCGGCCACTCGAACCGCCGGCGCGATCGTTGAAGGCCGCGAGCAGCCGGGCCACTGCCGGACGCCACGCCGCCGGGCCGCTGCCGACGGCGGCCCGGCAGGCGGCCTCGTCGAGCCAGACCAGAGCGCCGAGCCACGGCCGATCGGGCGCGGCGATCACCAGGTCGCGCACATAGGGCTGCAGCGCATCGATCAACTGACTGCGCAGAGTCGTCGCCTGCACCCAGGTGCCGGAGGCGAGCTTGAATTCCTCGGAGAGGCGACCGGCAAAGGCGATACCCGCTTCGGGCCGACTTTCGTCGACCCAGCGCGCCGTGTCACCGGTGCGGAAGTAACCTTCGTCATCGAAGGCTTCGGCCGTGGCCGCGGCGTTGCGATAGTAGCCGGGCGTGACGTTGGGACCTTTGACGCGCAGCTCGTAGCGCGATGCCGACGGCTCCCCGCCCATCGGCACCAGCTTGGCGAGCAGGCCGGGCTGCGGCAAGCCGAGCACGCCGGTACGCTCGACATTCCAGTAGACCATCAACCCGGTGCTGGTGGTTTCCGTCATGCCCCAGCCGCAGTCGAACGGCAGGCGCGTTCCGAGTTGCCGCGTGGCGATGCTCTGCAGGCGATCGAAGCTTTCCTGCGGCAGCAGCGCGCCGCCATAGCCCACGCTCTGCATGTTCTTGAAGAACTTGGCGCTGAGATCGGCGTCGCCTTCGAGCGCATCGAGCAGCAGCGGGAAGGCGGCAGGCACGGTGGCGAAGCTGGAAGGCTGCAGCTCGCGCAGGTTCTCCAGGGTTTCCTCGAAGCGGCCGGGGACAGGCCGACCGCCATCGATGAACAGCGATCCCGCGATGCGCACGATGCTGCCGAGCACCGCATTGCCGCCCCAGGTGTGATGCCAGGGCAGCCAGTCGAGGGCGACGGCGACGATATCGTCGGCGAGCGGTTCGCTGACGGCGAGGATCATCTCGGCCGATGCCGCAAGATTGCCATGGCTGTTCAGCACGGCCTTGGGCAAGCCGGTCGAGCCCGACGTGAAGAGAAGCTTGGCCGGCGTCTCGGCCGTGATATGGCCGCGCCGTTCGGCGACCGCGGCGTCGATCGAACACGACGTCAGCACCGCAAAGGCGATGCCGCGCCGGCCGTCGACGGTGACGAGGCGCGCCCCTCTCTGCTCGGCACGATCGAGTGCCTGAGCGTAGTGCGCGGACTCCTGTGCGAAGACCAGCGCCGGCGCGACGATGTCGAGCGCATGATCGAGGCGCGCCGGATCCGCGGCTTGGGCATAGGCCGGCGAGATCGCCGCGACCAGCACCCCGGCGCGCAGGGCGCCGAACAGGAACAGCGCATGTTCGAGGCTGTTGTCCGACAGAATCGCGACCGGTGGCGAGTGCGGTCCCAGGCCCTGAGCGATCAGCCACGAGGCGATCGCACCGGTTCGTGCCCACGCCTCGCTATAGCTGAGCGGCTGCCAGCGTCGTTCAGCGCCGCGACGCTCGGCGAGGAACGTGACGTCGGGCCGCAACAGGGCCGCGCGCTCCAGCCAGTCGATGATCAGTGGCAGATTTTCAGGAAGCGGACGACCGGCGGAGAGAATGAGCGAACCGTCGGCCCGTCTTTCGACGAAAACCGTTGGCGTCGGCCGATTGAGCACGCGCATAGGCGCCAGGTGGCTCACCCGTTGAAGTCTCCCGAATTGTCGTTTCCTCAGATGTCCGCTTCAGCGGAACGCATTGTTGGCGACAGGCTCGGAGATTGCAGTTCGACTGTCAATCACTACAGTCGACTTCAACGCAAATTGAGCTTCCGACTCACCGCGCCTGCGACCATGCCGTTGGTGAATGCATTGGGATGGCCGTCATGCGGAATCATGATCTTCGCCGACTCCATCCCCGTGGTCAGCGCATCGACCCGCACCATCGGCGTCCCGAGCTTGCGCACCTGCTGCAAGGTCGACAGCAGGAGGGAATGGGCGACGCGCGAATCGCCCTCTTCCGGCTGTGATTGTTCGTCGGGCCAGGAATAGATGATGAGAAGCGGCGCATTGAACTTCTCGCGCGCCAGCGCCTGCAGCTTCGCCATCATCGCAACGAACAGCTCGCTCTGCTCTTCCTGGCGCTGGCGCATGCCGATGGCCTGGATGAAGGCGAACTGTTCGCCGAGCAGATACTTCGCGCCGGCGATGGGATTGCGCCAGCGATACTCGGTGAAGGTGCCAGTCCAGCGCAGCGCGCCATTCTCCAGGACGTACCGCGGCGAGCTGCCGAGCCAGCCACCGTCACCGGTGGTGCGTGCGAGCTGGGCCGGGATGATCCAGGTCACGACGGCTTTGACGTTCCTGTCCTTGTAGCGGTCGAGCAGTCCCGCTTCGAAGGCGCGGATCAGGTGGTTCGGTGCATAGCCCGGCACGCCGAGATTGACGCCCTGCACCTTCAGCCCGTTCAGCTTGGTGAATTGCGCCGCGAGCGCTTCGGTGTCGGCAAGGCCCTGGCCGAAAGTGAAAGAGTCGCCAAGGAAGAGATAGGTATCGGCGCCGGCCTCGGCCGATGGCGTCACGCGCGCAGCGGTCGCATCGAAATGATAGGTGGTGCGATAGACCGGCTCGCCGCCGAACGTCGCTGTGGCGATGACACGGGTATCGGGTTGCGGCCGGAAGCCCAGGATCGGATCAGGCGGCGGCCACCATTTGGGATCGGTCGTGCGGACCAGGCCGCGGCCCATCGGCGTAGGCGACAGGAAGCCGGCGAAGGCATCGAGCACGGCCAGGCTGATCGCCAGCGCGGCGACCACCAGCGCAGCAGTGCGCCAGCGATTGCCTTGCAGAAGGACGACACCCGCGATGGCCAGCACCGCCGCCACCAGGCAGGCCCAGATCGCCGAATTGAGCGCGACGGCCACGAGACCAACCGCCAGGAGAAAGGCACCGCTCAGGGAAAGGTTACGATATGTGCCGGCCATTGACCTGAAGGCGCTCCCCGAGGGTAGGCTGCGGTGTAGGCGTTCGAAAGGAAAACATCAATGAGCGGTCAGTTGCCGCTGCAGGGTCTCCGCGTACTCGATCTGGCGAGTTTCATCGCGGGCCCTGTAGCCACAACGGTGATGGGGGATTACGGCGCGGAGGTCATCAAGATCGAACCGCCCGGCGAAGGCGACCCGCAGCGCAAGCTGGGGCAAGCCCATTCGGTGCCCCAGCATCCGGTCAATTTCTGTTGGCACCTGGTCAATCGCAACAAGCGATCGGTGGTGCTCGATCTCAAGCATCCCGAGGGTCGCGTCGCCTTCGACCGGCTGCTGGCCACCGCCGACGTCATGGTGGTGAACTTTCCGCTCAAGGTGCGTGAACGTTTGCGCATGCGCTATGCCGACGTGAAGCACGTCAATCCGCGGCTGATCTATGCCTCGATGACGGGCTACGGCGAGAGCGGCCCCGATGCCGAACAGCCGGGCTTCGATTCGACGGCTTTTTTTGCACGGTCCGGACTGCTCGATGGCCTGACCTACGAAGGCGGTCCGCCGGCCTTCTCCCTGCCGGCGCAGGGCGACCAGATGACCGGCATGAACCTGTTCGCCGCCATCGCCATGGCTTTGCTGCACCGGGAACGCACCGGCGAAGGCAGCGAAGTCGCCACGTCCCTGCATGCCAGCGGCCTGTGGTCGAACGCCATCCTGGCGCAGGGCGCCCTGCTCGGCGCCTTCGTCGCGCCGCGGCCACCGCGCACCAAGCCGCGCAGCGCGCTCGCCAATCAGTACCGCACCGCCGACGGCCGCTGGATCCAGCTCACCATCGTGCGCGAGGACAAACTGTGGCCCGAGCTCTGCAAGGCGATGGAGCGCACCGACCTGATGGACGATCCGCGCTTCAAGACCCAGGAGAGCCGGCGCGCGCATGCGACGGAGCTGGCCCAGCTGCTCGATCCGATCTTCGCCAGCCGCCCCTGGCTCGAGTGGCGCGAGCGCCTGCGCCGTCACGAGATCACCTTCGGCCTGCTCGGCATCCTGCGCGACGTGCCCGACGACCATCAGGCCGTGGCCAACGGTGCGGTGGTGGAGAGCACGACGGCCGACATGCCGCGCACGATCTCGGCGCCCATCCGGCTGTCCTTCGCCGCCGAGACCACGGCACCAGGTCCCGGTCCCGACTACGGCGCCCATACCGACGAGGTGCTGGTCGAGCTGGGTTACGCCGAGGACGAGATCAGGAAGTTGCGCGACGGCCGCGCGATCGGCTGACGGCAGGCACCTCGGGCCTGGCCGCCCGAGCGTCAGGCGGCTCGGGCGAAGGGCGTGGGCCTCCCACCGCCGAGATGGCCACCGCCGAGATGGCCACCGCCGAGATGGCCACTGCCGAGATGGCGGCGGATATCGGCGACGATCGCGGCGTCGGCATCGTCGTTGCGACGGCGCGGCCGCGGTGTCTCGATCGCATGGTCGGCCACGGTGCGGCCGGGCGCACCGGCCAGCACGACGACGCGATCGGCGAGGTAGGTCGCCTCCTCGATGTCGTGCGTCACGAACAGGATGGTCTTGCCCGTCGCCTGCCAGATTCTGGTGAGCTCGTCCTGCAGGCTTTCGCGCGAGATGGCGTCGAGGGCGGAGAACGGTTCGTCCATCAGCAGCACTTCGGGCTCGACGGCAAGCGCGCGCGCCAGCGCCACCCGCTGCCGCTGACCGCCCGAGAGCTGATGCGGCCAGCGCCGGGCGAGGTGGGCAAGGCCCACGACGCCCAGGGCGTCGAGCGCCTTGGCGTGCCGCTCGGCGCGGGAGAGACCGCGCCCTTCGAGACCGAAAGCGACATTGTCGATCACCCGCCGCCAGGGCAGCAGGCGCGAGTCCTGGAACACCAGCGCGACCGGCTGACGCTCGGTCGACTGCGTGTCGAGGCTCACCGTGCCGGCACTCGCCTTGGCGAGGCCGATCAACACACGCAGCAGAGTGGACTTGCCGACGCCCGACGCGCCGACGATGGCGATGAAGGCGCCGCGCGGAATGGCGAGGTCGAGCCCCTGCAGCACGTCGGTGCGGCGGCCGTCGCGCTCGAAGGTGAGGCCAAGACCCCGGATGTCGATCACGCTTTCCATCGCAGCAACCACCTCTCGCCCAGCAGGAACAACGAATCGAGCAGACCGTAGAGCGCCGCCATGGTCAGCATGTAGACGATGACGATGTCAGTCGCGAGCAGGGCCGAGGCTTCGATCATGCGATGGCCGAGGCCGGGCACGCCGAAGATCTCGGCGGCGACGACGGCCATCCAGGCCTGCCCCAGCGCCGTGCGCAAGCCGACCAGAATGCCGGGCAGCGCCGCCGGCAGGTAGATCTTGAAGAGCTTCTCGTGGGCGGCGCGGAAGCCGAAGGCGTCGGCCACTTCGAGGAGGTCGCGGTCGACGGCCCGCACCGCGCCGTGGGCGGCGAAGAACACGATCCAGAAGACCGAGATGGTGATGATGAAGACCGCCGCCGAAGGCGTGACACCGAACCAGATGATGGCGAAGGGTGCCCAGGCGAGGCCGGGAATCGGTCGCAGCACGCGCACGACCCAGGCGGTGAGGTCTTCGGCGACCCGCGACATGCCGGTGAGCACGCCAAGGGCGACGCCGAGCAGGGAGCCCAGAACCAGCCCCAGCGCATAATGGCTCAGGCTGCCGGTGACGGCGGTGAACCACATGCCGGAGGCGAGCTCGCTCTGGAACGCGGCCGGGATCGCGAGCGGCCCCGGCAGCATCATCGGATTGACGAGGCCGAGCGAGGGCACCGCCTGCCAGATCAGCAGAAAGGCGAGCAGTCCCGCGGCACCCAAACCGACCGAGCTGAAGACGTTGAGCTTCGCGCGGCGGGCCGCTGGCGCGGCCGGCAATGCGGCGGTTTCGGTGAGCGCCATCAGCCGGGCCGCCGCGCCTTCTCGAAGTAGGTGAGGTCGAACAGCTCGTCGAGATTGGCCGCTTCCTTCAGCGACCCGAGCTTCACCTGATAGGCTTCCATTTCCTTGGCCGGTGCCACCACCTGCCGCGGATCGATGACGAACCTGGTGGCCGGCGACTTCAGCGCCGCCTTGATGATATCGAGGTCGACGATGCCCTTGGCCAGGGTCGCGGCGACTGCGGGTGCGGCACGATCGGGATCGCGCGTCAGGAGATCGCCGGCGCGGACCAGCGCGTCGACCAGCGCCTGCACCGCCGCGGGATGCTTCTTGAGGAAGGCGCCCGAGATGCCGACCACGGTGCCGGGCTGGCCGGGGAACAGCTTGTCGCCGACCTCGATCAGCTTGATGCCGGGATTGCTCTTCTGGATGATCGAGAGGGCCGGCTCGCGCACCGTGGCGCCTTCCACGGCATCGGCCAGCACCGCCTGCTGCGTTGCATCGATACCCATGGCGACGATCTCGACGTCGTCGCGGTTGGCCTTGATCACCTCCCACAGCCAGTACTGCAGGGTCGTGTTGGGCACCGAGCCGGCCGGCTGGGTGGCGAGCCGTGCCGCTTTGCCGGTGGCGACGCGATAGCGCTTGAAGGCCTCGGCCGGCGCAACGCCTTCAGCGAAATGCTGGGCGAGCCGCGGGCTGCCGACGAACACGTTCTCGCCGCTCGCCGTAGCCGCCACCACCTTCACGTCGATGCCGCGCGAACGGGCGACGCCGAGCGGGGCGATGCCCGCGACGTAGACGTCGACCGTGCCCGAGGCCAGCGCCTGGATGGCGTGCGGCCCCGACTGGAAGGTGGTGAAGGCGAGATCGAGCCCCGCTTCCTTCGTCCAACCCTCCTTGTCGGCGACCAGGATCGGCGCGATGCCGATCACCGGGATGTTGCCGACTCGGACGGGCACGCGTCCTCCCGCAGCCTTGGGATCCTGCGCGGCGGCCGAACGCGACAGGATCGCGGAGGCCGCCAGGAGCGATGCGCCGCCAGCCAGGAAGGCGCGGCGTGGAACGAAGGTCGGGATCATCGAAGCTCTTTCTTCTCTGTCAGGCGCGGGCCGCGGCGCCGGCGCGACTGGCACTCAGCCGGGCCGCCGCCAAACGCGCATGGCCGAGCGTGGTGAACTGCGTGCCGTCCAGCTCGAAGAACGGACGGGCAGTGGCGTGGAAACGGAAGGCGTTGCCGTCGCGCAGGACGATGCCCGCAGGCTCGCCCCAGATTTCGACGATGAATGGATCAGACATGACTGCACTCCTTCGGCCCAAGGGCCAGGCTCAACTGGAAACTGTCTTCAGCTTTTGCGGCGTCAGCCGCGTCGACAGGTCGAGCGAAGGAAGGAGATCGGGCGAGTCATTGTCGTCTCTGCAATCGGTTGTCTTGCGACCTCGCTGACATGCCCTCTAACCGGCGCAGAGACAATGAAGGCAGTTGCCGTATTTCACGGCCAGACAGAAGGAAGCGTGCGCAGGGGCGACCGGCGAGGAAAAATTCTTCTCCTCACACGAAAACGCCCGGTCCTGTTGGACCGGGCGTCGTCCTTTTAGAACGTCGGAGCTCGTCAGGCGGCGACAGCGAGGCCAGTCGTCTCGTCGACACCGGTCTTGAGATTGATCACCTGCACGGCAGCACCCGACGCGCCCTTGCCGAGATTGTCGAGCGAAGCCACGATCAGGATGTTCTCCTCGGCGTCGTTGCCGTAGACCGCGAGCTCCATCGAGTTGGTGTCGGTCAGCCGGTCGGCGCGCAGGAACCGGTCGCGCTCCAGCCACTTGCGGTCGGCGAGCGGCCGCACTGTGACGAAGGTCTCGCCCTCATAGTGGTCGGCCAGCACCTTGTGCACGTCCTTGGCCGTCACCTTCTTGCCCGTGATGTCGCGGGTGACCGGCACCATCACCAGCATGCCTTGGGCGTAGTGGCCGACCGACGGCACGAACAGCGGGGCATGCGTCAGGCCGGAGTACTTCTTCATCTCCGGCACGTGCTTGTGCGTCAGCTCGACACCGTAGATGCCGAACGGCTCGACCTCGTTCGGGCCCTCGTGGACGGCGATCAGCTCCTTGCCGCCGCCAGTGTAGCCCGAGACGCCGAACACGGCGGGCGTGGCGTCCTTGCGGATCACGCCGGCCTCGACCAGCGGATGCATCAGCGCGATGCCGCCCGTCGAGTAGCAGCCGGGATTGCTGATCCGGTTGGAGGCGAGCAGTTTCTGGCGCTGCGTCTTGGAGAGTTCCGGGAAGCCGAAGGTCCAGTCGTCGGCGACGCGATGGGCCGTGCTGGCGTCGATCACGCAGGTGTCGGCGTCACCGACCGCCGCCATCAGCTCCTTGACCGCCGCGTCGGGCAGGCAGAGCACGGCGATGTCGGCCGCCTTGGTGATCTCGACCCGCTTGGCGAGATCCTTGCGGTCGGCCATCGGCAGCTCCAGCAGCTCGACGTCCGGCCGGTCCTTCAGCCGTTCGTGGATCTTTAGCCCGGTCGTACCGTGCTGGCCGTCGATGAAGATCTTGGTCTTGTTGGTGCTCATGATGGACTTCTTTCTCTCGAATTCAGGGCCTCTGGAAACTCGGCCGACTGGAGAAGAAGGTGATGGGAAGCCGCCTGACCCTCTCCAGCGGCTTCACGATACGGCGCGCCTGTTACGCGCGCGCGTCTTGGTGCCGCTTGGAAAAGCGGCGGCGTCGCGACCGGAAGGGAGCAGACGGCTGGGTCATGATGGTCCGCATATTTCATCGGGGGCCCCCGATGTCAAGCCGGCAGCAGACCGGCTAGGTTTGGCCTTTCCCTCTGGAGGCAGCCATGAGCCAGTCCCCCCATTCCACCGCCCATCCTGACGGCCTGTCGATGCTCGAAAAGCGCAAGATCGAGGCCGAGATCCTGAAGGAGGTCTACGAGACCCTGAAAGCGAGCCACGGCGAGACCGTCGCCAAGAAGACCATCGAGGAGTCGGTGCGCCGCTCGGCCATCGAGCAGGCCCGGCAGTTCGCCGCCGCGGCGCCGGGAGGAACCTCGCTCAAGGCCTTCCAGGACGTGATGCCGCTCTGGACCAAGGGCGGTGCGCTCGAGATAGAGGTCAAGGAGCAGACCGACGCGAGCTTCGCCTTCAACGTCGTGCGCTGCCGCTACGCCGAGACCTACAAGGCGATGGGGCTGGGCGAGATCGGCCATCTCCTGTCGTGCAACCGCGACGGCGCCTTCTGCGAAGGCTACGACCCCAAGCTCAAGCTCGAGCGCACCCAGACCATCATGCAGGGCGCCGGCCACTGCAACTTCCGCTACACGTACGAGAGCTGATTGGAAGCCGCATTGTTTTCGGCATTGTCCTACGGCCAATCCGCAATGAAGCCCTGAGCGCGATAGGGTTCGATCTTGCGCCATTCGTCGAGCACGCGCGCCCGGAAGACCGGGTCGGTGTGCCAGTGCGCGACGGGTGTGGCGAAGGGATTGACCGTCACCAGCGTCTTGCCGACCTCGGGCCAGTGGCGCTGCAGGGTCATGGCGTAGCGCCGCCCGGTGCAGACGCGGCCGAGACAGATGACGCTCTTCACCCTGGCGAGGCCGAGCCGCGCATCGATCACCGGCAGGGAGAAGATCACGTTCTCGCCGGTGTTGGTCGAACGATGCTCCTCGAGGATCAACCCGGCCGGCACGCCGGCCGCCACCATCGCTTCCTTGATGATCTCGCATTCCGAGCGCGTGTCGCCCGGTGTCACGCCGCCGCTCACCAAGGCATGGCGAAAGAGGCCACGTCGCCACAGATCGACCGCGGCGGCGATCGTCTCGCGTGCACCGTGACGGGCGCCGAAGACGAACAGAAGGTCGGCGGCGCTTAGATCTGCGGACTCGAGCGGCGTCGAGATCAGATGTTCGGCGTTGATCCGCGCGATCTCCTCGTCGCGCGGCAGGTCGTTCAATTCAGGAACTCGGCCACCACGATATGGCCATCCTTGGCCGGCCAGGTGCGGGTCGGCACCGTCTCGTTGTTGAACACCGCCACCACCGTGCGCGGTGGCGACGCCTCGAACGTCAGTCGGCCGGTCGAGGTGCCGGGCACGCCGTCATTGATGCCGGGCGGCACCTTGCCGTCGAGGGTGAACTTGTCGCGACCGACGCCGAAATAGCCGCGCGGCCGGCTCATGACGGTGACGGCGCCGGCCCCTTCGTCCGCCTTGGCAAAAGGCTGTGGCCTGAGATGCACGACGTCGCTCGACCGCAGGAACGGCGAGCGATAGGTGTGGGTCGTCGGCTGGCCCTGCATGTAGAGCACGAATTCGTAGTAGGTATCGGCCTGACCGGTGAAAGGCCCCCACACGCCGTCGCCGCCCGCCGTCTTGCGATGCACCGGCACGGCGCTGCGACGATCGCCGGTACGGCTGTCGACCTCGAAGATCTCGACCTCCGCGCCCGCCGCCGGGATGTTGGTGTAGGCGCCGTCGGTGATGCCGGTGACCTTGCCGTTCAGCACCGGCCGCGACTCCTGAGCGATGAACATGGTGCCTGGCGGCTTGCCGGCGATGTGCTCGTACATCGCCGCGAAGGCGAGCTTGTGGAACGCGACCTCGCGATGGTCGAGCCCGTCCAGGATCACGTTCCTGGCGCCGCGCAGCTCCGAGGCGTCGTAGCTGACGCCGGTCGGCTTGCCGGGTGCACCGATGAAGCGGCCGTCGGGTTGCGAATACTTGTCGTTCTTGTCGGAGCGGATCGCCATCAGCTCGACGCCGGGAATGAGATCATCGGCGCCGGCGTTCAGTCCCTTCAGGAACGGAAAAGCGCCGTTGAACTCGCTGCCGGGCAGCAGTGTCTCGGAGATCACGATGCCCTTGTTGGGCGTACCGCAGAGAACCGCATGGCTCACCAGCTCGGCGCCGCCGCCGTTCTTCAGGAAGCTGCGGATGGCATTGCCGCCGCGCGACGAGCCGACCAGCGCCACCTTGCGGCGGCGCGTGGCCTTCAGCACCTGGGTGACGAAGGTCGCCAGCTCCCTCATCTGGTCCTCCGACGAGGAGCGGAAGGCCTGCGGCTTGGAATCGTCGCTGCGGGCGTTGGGATAGGGAAAATCGATGGCGAACAGCTGGTTGCGCTTGTAGCCGTTGGCCTCGAAGCGCCAGAGATCGGTGATCCAGAGCGCGCTCGAATCGCCATTGCCATGGACGAAAACGACGGGCGGCAGCTCGGCCACCTGCCGGCGCGGTGCCCCCGGCGGCTGGCCGGGTGTCTGCGCGAACGCCAATGTCGGCGACAGCAAAGCTGCTGCGCCCAAAAAAGCACGTCGACTGGGGCCCCCAGACGAAGGTCGCCGGCCCTTGCTCATCACTCCCCCTGACATTTCGCCCTATGTTGGCAAATGACGGCGCCCGACGCTACGCTTCCGATATGTCTATTTGTTACGTGACGAGCCCGGTCGGCCGGCTGGCCCTCGAGGCCGACCGCGACGCTTTGACCGGCCTGCGCTGGACGAGCGCCGGCGACGCCGCACACGACGAAGGCAGCACCGCTCTGCTGAAGGAAGCCGCGCGCCAGCTCGAAAGATACTTCGCGCGCACGCTCACGCGCTTCGACCTGCCGCTCGCGGCACGCGGTACCGACTTCCAGAAGAGCGTCTGGAAGATGATGAGCGAGATCCCTTACGGTGAGACTGCGACCTATGGCGGCATGGCGATGGCATTGGGCTCCGGCCCGCGTGCGATCGGCATGGCGTGCGGCCGCAACCCCATTCCCATCATCGTGCCCTGCCATCGCGTGCTGGGCAGCGGCGGCAAGGAAGGCGGCTTCTCCGGTGGCCAGGGACTGCCGACCAAGCGCAAGCTGCTGGCCCTGGAAGGCGTCGTCCTTCTGTAGCTTTTCCTCGGCGATTCTCGGACGTTGCGTCGGCGGAACGCCCCGGCTACGGAGACGTCATGCGCGTGCTGATCACCCGGCCGGAACGCGAGGCGACAACGCTGGCAGCTGCGCTCGGCGAGCGTGGCCACGTGCCGGTGATCGCGCCGCTGTTCCACCTGCAAATCCTGCGTCCGTCTGCAGATTTTTCCGCAAGCCTCGCGGCCTCGCAGGCGATCCTGCTGACCAGCGCCAACGGCGCTCGGGCGCTCGCCGAAGCGAGTGACCAGCGCGGCCGGCCGATTTTCGCCGTCGGCGATACGACGGCGGCGACGGCCGAGGGCCTGGGCTTCAGCGCCGTCACCTCGGCATCCGGCGACGGCCTGGCCCTGGCCACGCTGGTGCGCCGCAAGCTCGATCCCAAGGGCGGGCCGCTCGTCCACGTGTCGGGCGCCGACATTGCGCTCGATTTTGCCGAGGCGCTGAAGCCCGACGGTTTCGAGGTTCGCCGCTTCGCGCTCTACGAGGCGCGTGAGGAGACGGTTCTGCCGGAGTCGGCCCGTGCAGCGATCGAAGGCCGTGCCCTCGATGCTGCGACGTTCTTCTCGCCCCGCGCCGCCGAGCTGTTTGCGCGGCTGGTCGAAAAGGCCGGTGTCGCGAATGCCCTCAGCAGCATCACCGCCGTCGCGATCAGCCCGGCCGCCCTCGCACCCTTGAAGGCTCTGCCCTTCAAGGCGACGGCGGCGGCGGCGCGACCGACCCGCCAGGCCGTTCTCGACGAAATCGACCGACTTGCCGCCGCCGGCACGGAAGGACCGAGCATCATGAGCGATACAGCGTCTTCCTCCGATCGCCCCGCCAATCCGGCTGCACCGCCGGCCGAGCCCGCGGTTGCGCCGGCGGCGCGCCAGGCTCCCCCACGGCGCGGCATCGGTGTGGTCGGCGCCTTCGTCACCGGCATTGTCTCGTCCTGCCTGGTGCTGGCCGGCGCGCTGGTTTCCCTGCCCTATTGGCCGGCGGAGCTGCGCGACATGTGGCGCGGCCAGGCTGCCCTGCCCGCGCCTGTCCCCACGCCGGCGCTCGACCTGCAGACCATCCGTCAGGATGCGGCGGCCGCGGCCACGGCGACCGTCAACACCGCCCGTGCCGACCTGATGGCGCGGCTCGACGATCTCGAGAAGCGCCTGCGGGCCCTGTCGACGACCGTCGCGGAACGACCCGCTGGCGCCCCCGCCCCGGCGGCGGATCCCGCCGTGGCGCCGGCGCTGGCCGAGCTGCGTCGCAAGGTCGAGGCGCTGGAAGGCCGCCCGGTGTCGGCACCGGCCCCCACCGCCGAGACCGCGCCCGCAACGCCGGCAAGTCCGCCGCCGCCGAACGCCGAGCAGGAAAGGGAAATCGCCGGGCTCAAGCTCGAAGTCGCGACCTTGCGCAACGCGCTGCAGACGCTCGACCGCACCGTGTCGGGCCAGGGCGATCAGGCCAAGGTGCTGGCCGATGCCGTCGACAAGGCGCGCAGTGAGGCCGACAGGGCCCGCAACGAAGCCGGTGCCCGCGGCGTGGGCGAGCAGAAGGCGCTGGCCGCCGCCAATGCGTCGGCGGTCATCGGCATCGCCGCGCGTCTCAACGCCGCCCTCGACTCGGGCCTGCCCTTCGCCGGCGATCTCGGCCTGCTGGCGCCTTTGGTTCAAGGCAATGCCAAGCTGGGTGAGGTCGTCATCGCCCTGCAGCCCTACGCGCGGGACGGCGTCACTTCGCGAAGCGAGCTGGCCGCCGCCTTTCCGACCATGGCCAAGGCAGCCCTGGCCGACGACATCGCCGACGATTCGTTCGGCGAGCGGCTGCTGGCCAAGCTGCGCAACCTCGTGTCGCTGCGCCGCGTCGGCGCCGATGTCGAAGGCGACACCACCGAAGCCAAGCTGGCACGCGCTGAAGCCGCGCTCGACGCCGGCGATATCGGCAAGGCCGTCGAGCTCGTGAAGTCGCTGCCGCCGCAGACCGCCAAAGCGACGGCGGCCTGGCTGGCGCGCGCCGACGCGCACCTCACCGCCAAACGCGCGGTCGATCAGCTTGCGGCAGAGGCCGTCTTCCTCCTCGGCGCAACCCGGTAGGCCGCCGATGACCACGCTCCGTACGATCCTCTGGTTCGTCGTCGCCGCGGCCGCAATGCTGGGCGCGGTGTGGCTGGCCGAGCGCCCAGGCAATGTCACCGCCGAATGGCAGGGCTGGCGCCTCGATACCAGCGTCGGCGCCCTGATGGTGGCCGTTGTGGTGCTGATCCTGGTCAGCATCGGCCTGTGGCTGCTCTACCGCTGGATCGTCGGCGCACCGGGCGCCCTGCTCGAAGGCTGGGGCGAGAGCCGCCGGCGCCGTGGCTATCGCGAGCTGACGCAGGGCCTCGCCGCGGTCGCGGCCGGCGACGGCGTCGAAGCGCAGAAGCATGCGCGCAAGGCCGAGCAGCTCCTGTCCGAGCCCGCTTTGACCTTGCTGCTGTCGGCCCAGGCCGCGCAACTCACCGGCGATCGCGACGGCGCCAAGAAGGCCTTCAACGCCATGATCGAGGACGAGCAGATGGCCTTCCTCGGCCTGCGCGGCCTGATCGGACAGGCCCTGCGCGACGGCGACCAGGGCAAGGCCCTGGCGCTGGCCGAACGCGCTTTCAAGCTGCGCCCGCAGACGCCGTGGGTCGTGCATTCGCTGTTCGACATGCAGGCCCAGGCCGGCCAATGGAAGGCGGCGCAGGAGACTTTGGACGCCGGCGTCCGCCGCAAGGTGGTGGCGGCCGACAAGGGGCGCTCCCTGAAGGCATTGCTCGAGGTCGAGCGCAGCCGCGAAGCCGAACAGGAAGGACGCGCCGAGGACGCGCTGTCGCTGGCGCGTGAGGCCTTCGGCCTGGCGCCGGAGCGGATCGCCGCGACCGAGCGGCTGGCGGCGCTGCAGATCAAGGCCGGCGACGGCAAGAAGGCGATGCGCACCATCGAGCGCGGCTGGGCCGTGGCGCCGCATCCCGATCTCGTGCCGCTCTATCTCGAGGCGGCGGGCGAGAGCGAAGCACTGAAGCGGGTCGGCGTGGTGCGCAAGCTGGCCGGCCAGAATCCGAGCGACATCGAAAGCCATATCGCGCTCGCCGAGGCCTCGCTGGAAGCGGGCCTGTGGGGCGAAGCGCGGCGCCATCTCGAAACCGCCGGCGGCACCAACCCGCCGGTGCGGGTCTGCCGCCTGATGGCCGAGGTCGAGGAGCGCGCGCAGGCCGATCCCGCCAAGGTCCATGACTGGCTGGCCAAGGTCGCCGATGCGCCGGCCGACCGCTCCTGGCGCTGCACGGCGTGTGGCGCTCATCACGAAGCCTGGCGGCCGGTCTGCGAGAGCTGCGGCGCCTTCGGCACCCTGCAATGGCGCACCCCCGGCACCTACGGCCAGATCCTGCCGCCGGAACAGCAGATCGCGCTGCAGGCCGCACCGGCGCTCGCCGCACCAACGGGCAGCAGTCCCCCGCCCTGACCGATGCCGACCTTGCGACGGCTGACGGCGGACGACGCCGAGACCTATCGCGCGATCCGCCTGGAAGGATTGCAGAGCCAGCCGGATGCCTTCGGATCGTCATGGGCGGAAGAGCAGGAGAAGCCGCTGGCCGCATTTGCCGCGCGACTGGAGGGCAATGCGGTGTGGGGCGGCTGGATCGATGGGAAAGCCGATCTTGCCGGCGTCGCGGGTCTCATGGTCCCGACCTCGGCGAAGCTCCGGCACATCGGCACCTTGTGGGGCATGTTCGTGCGGCCGGCGGCACGCGGGCAGGGTCTCGGCGCCGCCCTGGTGCAGACGGTGATCGATGAGGCGGCCACCCGCGTCGAGGAGCTGCGCCTCACCGTGGTCGCGACCAACCCCACCGCCGTCCGGCTCTACAGCCGCCTCGGCTTCCAGCAATATGCGCTCGATCCGCGGGCGCTCAAGATCGACGGCCGGTACTACGATGAGATCCTGATGTCGCGGCGCCTGCACTCGGCCGAGTGAGGCGAGCGCCATCGGCGGCGTCCTGCGGTGGCGCGCACCCGGCACCTATGGTCTGATCGTGTGGTCTGATCGTGCCGCCGGAGACGCCGCCCGCGCTTTCGCTGTCGAGACGGACGTCTTCCGTTTCTTCTCCTTCGACGGGGACTCAAAGATGTTCGAGACGACGCTCGCCGGCAGCCTGCCCAAACCCTCGTGGCTCGCAACGCCCAATGTGCTGTGGGCTCCCTGGACACTGTCCGGCGCCCCTCTCTTCGACGCCAAGGACGATGCCACCACGCTGGCGATCCGCCGCCAGGAACAAGCCGGCCTCGACATCGTGAGCGACGGCGAGCAGGCACGGCAGCACTTCGTGCACGGCTTCCTGGCCGAGGTCGAAGGCGTCGACTTCGACAAGAAGGTGCGAATGGGCATTCGCAACAACCGCTACGAGGCCGATTGCCCGACCGTGACCGCCCCGTTGAAGCGCCGCAAGTTCGTGCACGAGCGCGAGGCGCGCGTCGCGCGCGCTGCGACGTCGCGCAAGCTGAAATTCACCCTGCCCGGCCCCATGACCTTGATCGACACGCTGGCCGACAACCACTACGGCGACCGCGTGAAGATGGCCTTCGCCTTCGCTGAGCTCTTGAACCAGGAAGCAAAGGATCTCGAGCGACTGGGCGTCGACGTGATCCAGTTCGACGAGCCGGCCTTCAACGTCTATCTCAAGGAGACGGTCGATTGGGGCGTGCCGGCGCTCGAGAAAGCGGCGGAAGGGCTGAAGTGCACCACGGCGGTGCATATCTGCTACGGCTACGGCATCGAGGCCAACATCAAGTGGAAGCAGACGCTGGGCGAAAGCTGGCGCCAGTACGAGGAGACCTTCCCGGCGCTCGATCGCAGCTCGATCCAGCAGGTGTCATTGGAATGCCGCGAAAGCCACGTGCCGCCTGAACTGATGAAATTGCTCAAGACCAAGACGGTGCTGGTCGGCGCCATCGATGTCGCCTCGGAGACGGTCGAGACCCCCCAACAGGTTGCCGAGACGCTGAAACTCGCGACGACGTTCGTCGATCCCGAACGCATCCAGGCCTGTACCAACTGCGGCATGGCGCCGATGACGCTCGGTGTCGCCTACGCCAAGCTACGCGCCCTGGCCGAGGGCGCGGCGCTGGCCCGCAAGCAGTTCGGCTGAACCGACTGCACAGTCGATAAACCGACCTCCACCGCCTCCGACCGGCGCGCAACCTCGTTCGGCCTCAAACGTTTCCGTCCGGGAAACGTGGGGATGGGAAGATGCGAGCACGGTCGGTTTTGTCGATGACGGTCGTTGCGGTCGTTCTGGCGGCCGTATCGTTGTCGATGGCGCAGGCCCAGGGCCTGCCGACCGAGATCGGCCAGTGCGTCACCACCAAGATCAAATCGGCCGGCGGCCGCTTCGCCGACGATCCGGCGAGCGGCAGCACCATCGCCTACGAGAACGGCGGCTCCCAGGTGAGCTACGAGGTCTTGCCGGCGGTCGCGGCGTCGCGCGTCGGCGACCAGGTGCGGCTTTCCCTCGTGAGCCGGCCGCGCAACTGCCCGGCCACCGACCAGCGCGGCTCGGTCTATCGGGCGCGCAACCTGCGCACGCAGCAGGGTTGGGAGCTTCCCGACTCGGCGCACAAATGCGGCGGCGCCTGACCATGCGCCGGCGGCTGCTCCTCGCTGCCGTGATCCTGGGCCTCGTGCCAGTAACGGCGTCCGGCCCGATGGCGGCACCGTACGCCAAGCCCGACGTCCGTCGCGCCGTTCTCGACGCCGCGCGTGCCCCGGTCGAAAAAGAGCTCAATCAACCGGTGCGCTTCGTCGTGGAACAGCTCGGCCAAGCGGCCGGCTGGGCCTTCCTGCGCGCCCGCATGGTCACGCCCGATGGCCGGCCCATCTCCTATGCCGGCACCCGCTTCGCCGAAGCGGCGGCCAATGGCGGCAAGTCGACCAGCTATGCGGCGCTGCTGCGCCGCGACAGCGGCACCTGGAACGTGACGACCTATGCGATTGGTCCGACCGACCTCGCCTGGCACGACTGGCAGACACGATATCGCGCGCCCAAGGCGATCTTCGAGGCCCCCGAGACCGAGGGCCTAACGGCGGAATGATCGGGGAGCGAATGATCAGGAGGAATGCGGCAGCCGCTGGCGCAGCGCATAGACCAGCTCCAGCGCCTCGCGCGGCGACAGCTCGTCGGGATTGACGTCGGCCAGCGCCTTCTCGATCTCGGACTCCTTGGCCTTGCCCGCGCTGCCGGCCGGCCGCGCCGGCGCGGCGGCGAACAGCGGCAGGTCGTCGGCAAGCTTGGTCACCGCGCCCGACTGCTCGCCCTTCTCCAGCACCGCCAGCACTTCCTCCGCCCGCGACACGACGGCGGGCGGCAGGCCGGCAAGCTGCGCGACGTGGATGCCGTAGGAGCGGTCGGCGGCGCCCGGCGCCACCTCATGCAGGAACACGACCTCGTTCTGCCACTCCTTCACCCGCATCGTGTAGGGGGCGAGCGCGGCCAGCCGCTCCTTCAGCGCGCCCAGCTCGTGATAGTGGGTGGCGAACAGGGCGCGGCTGCGATTGACGTCGTGCAGATGCTCGAGGGTCGCCCAGGCGATCGACAGGCCATCGAAGGTCGCCGTGCCGCGGCCGATCTCGTCGAGGATCACCAAGCTGCGCGCCGTCGCCTGGTTGAGGATCGCCGCCGTCTCGACCATCTCGACCATGAAGGTCGAGCGGCCGCGCGCCAGATCGTCGGCGGCGCCGACGCGGCTGAACAGGCGATCAACGATGCCGATGGTCGCGGCCTTGGCCGGCACGAAGGAACCGGCCTGCGCCAGCACCACGATCAGCGCGTTCTGGCGCAGGAAGGTCGACTTGCCGGCCATGTTGGGACCGGTCAGCAGCCACAGCCGGCGCTCGGTGCCGAGATCGCAATCGTTGGGCACGAACCCCGCCCCGCCCTGACGGCTGAGCGCCGCCTCGACCACGGGATGCCGCCCGCCGTCGACTGCGAAGGCCGGGTCGTCGGCCAGGATCGGCCGCACGTAGTTGCTGGAGGCCGCCAGCTCGGCAAGGCCAGTCGCGACGTCGAGGTTGGCCAGCGCCCGGCCGGCCGCGGCGACGGCCGTGGAGACCGCCATCACCTTGGCGACCAACTCCTCGAAGATCGCGAGCTCGAGCGCCAGCGCCTGGTCGGCGGCGCGGCCGATGCGGGTCTCGAGGTCGGCGAGCTCGGCGGTACTGTAGCGCGTGGCGTTCGACATCGACTGCCGGCGCGTGAAGCCCAGGGCCGCGATATCGAGCTTGTCGGCATGCGTCGCCGTCACCTCGATATGGTAGCCGATCATGTTGTTGTGCCGGATCTTGAGCGAGGCGACGCCGGTCTGGGTCCGGTACTTGGCCTCGAGTCCCGCAACGGTCTTGCGGCTGTCGTCACGCAGGGTGCGCTGCTCGTCGAGCTCGGGGCGATAGCCCTGGCGCACGAAGCCGCCATCGCGCACCAGCAGCGGCGGCTCGTCGGCCAGCGCTTCGGCGAGCGCCGCGACAGTGACGCGGTGGCCCGAACAGTCGGCCACGATGGCCGCGAGCGGCGCCGGCGGCGGCGCCAGCGCTTCGGGCTCGGCGGTCAGGGACTGGGCCAGCGCCTCGCCGGCCTCGAGGCCGTCGCGCAGCGCCGCGAGATCGCGCGGCCCGCCACGGCCGACGCTGAGGCGCTGCAGGGCGCGCTCGATGTCGGGCGTGCGGCGCAGGGTCTCGCGCACGCGCTCGCGTACCGCCGGCCGTTCGACGAAGAGCTGCACCAGGTCGAGACGGCGCTCGATCTCCGGCCGTTCGGTCAGAGGTGCTGCGATGCGCTCGGCCAGCAGGCGCGCGCCCGGCCCGGTGAGCGTGCGGTCGATGGTGGCGAGCAGGCTGCCGTCGCGGCGACCGTCGAGGCTCTTCACCAGCTCGAGGTTGCGCCGGGTCGCCGGATCGATCTCCATCGTGCCGTCGGCCCGCTCGCGGCGCGGCGGCAACAGCGCCGGGCGCTTGCCCGCCTGGGTCAGCTCGACATAGTCGAGCAGCGCACCGCAGGCGGCGATTTCGGCCCGCGAGAAGGCGCCGAAACTGTCGAGGGCGGCGACGTTGAAGGCCGTCTGCAGGCGCTTGCGGGCATTGTCGCTGTCGAACCGCGCCGACGGCAGCGGCGTCAGCACGGCGTTCCACTCCTCAAGCACCGCCTTCAAGGGCTCGCGCGCCAGCAGGCGGTCGGGCACCAGCAGCTCGCCGGGCGCCAGGCGCGCCAGCGCGGCCGCCAGCTGGCCAACCTGCACGGGCTGGGCGGCGAAATCCGCGGTCGACAGGTCGAGCCAGCCCAGCGCCAGGTCGCCCTGCGCCTCGGCCACGGCGGCAAGGTAGTTGTGGCTGCGCGCGTCGAGCAGCGCATCCTCGGTCAGAGTGCCCGGGGTGATGACGCGGACCACCGCGCGCTCGACCACCGACTTGGCGCCGCGCTTCTTGGCCTCGGCCGGATCCTCGACCTGCTCGCAGACAGCGACCTTGAAGCTCTGGCGGATCAGCCGCGACAGATAGGCTTCGTGGCTGTGCACCGGCACGCCGCACATCTTGATGTCTTCGCCGAGATGCTGGCCGCGCTTGGTGAGGGCGATATCGAGCGCCGCCGAGGCCTTCACCGCGTCGTCGAAGAACAGCTCGTAGAAATCGCCCATCCGGTAGAAGACCAGATGGTCCGGATGCGCCGCCTTGATCGCCAGGTACTGGCGCATCATCGGCGTGGCGTCGGCGGGAATGGAACTGTCCGGCACGAAACTCCTCCGCGCCCGTCCTAGCACAGGCGGCCGGACGGTCCATGTGGACGAGAGGTGGACGATATTGGAGAGATCTGGGGAGCGGCGGCCACCTCGAAAAGGCGGCGTTGCAGCGCGGCATGGCCGGCTGGTACCGAGCCTGGATTGTCGCCAATATGACACCTCAACCGGGAGAGAAACGCATGGCGAGCATCAGCTCGGAAGCAATGGTCAATGAAATGGGGGATTTGGACGGCGATTCGCTTCGCATGCATCGTGAAGGGCGGCCGGGAAAGATCGAGATCATTGCCACCAAGCCGCTGGTTACCCAACGTGACCTGGCGCTCGCCTACTCGCCCGGCGTCGCCGCGCCCTGCCTCGAGATCGCGAAGAACCCCGACACGGCCTACGACTACACCGCCAAGGGCAACCTGGTGGCTGTCATTTCCAACGGCACCGCGGTGCTGGGCCTCGGCGACCTCGGCGCGCTGGGCGGCAAGCCGGTGATGGAGGGCAAGGCCGTCCTCTTCAAACGCTTCGCCGACGTCGACTGCATCGATCTCGAGGTCGACACCAAGGACGTCGACCAGTTCGTCAACTGCGTGCGCTACCTCGGGCCGACCTTCGGCGGCATCAACCTCGAGGACATCAAGGCGCCGGAGTGCTTCATCATCGAGCAGCGCCTGCGCGAGCTGATGGACATCCCGATCTTCCACGACGACCAGCACGGCACCGCGATCGTCTCCGCCGCCGGCCTGATCAACGCGCTGCACCTCACCGGCCGCAACATCAAGGACGTCAAGATGGTGGTGAACGGCGCCGGCGCCGCCTCCATCGCCTGCATCGAGCTGGTCAAGGCCATGGGCCTGCCGCACGACAACGCCATCCTCTGCGACACCAAGGGCGTCATCTACCAGGGCCGCACCGAGGGCATGAACCAGTGGAAGAGCGCCCACGCGGTGAAGACCAAGGCGCGCACCCTCGAGGAGGCCATGAAGGGGGCCGACGTGTTCTTCGGCCTGTCGGTCAAGGGCGCGGTGACCAAGGAGATGGTTCAGTCGATGGCGGCCAAGCCGATCATCTTCGCCATGGCCAATCCCGATCCCGAGATCACGCCGGAGGACGTGAAGTCGGTGCGTGCCGACGCCATCATCGCGACCGGCCGCAGCGACTACGCCAACCAGATCAATAACGTGCTGGGCTTCCCCTACATCTTCCGCGGCGCGCTCGACGTGCGGGCACGCACCATCAACGAGGAGATGAAGATCGCCGCTGCCGAGGCGCTGGCCAAGCTCGCCCGCGAGGACGTGCCCGACGAGGTCGACCGTGCCTATTCCGGCCGCCGACTGCGCTACGGGCCCGACTATGTCGTGCCGGTGCCGTTCGATCCGCGCCTGATCTCCTACGTCTCCTGTGCAGTGGCGCAGGCCGCCATGGATTCCGGCGTGGCCCGCAAGCCGATCCCCGACATGGCCGAGTATCGCCGCTCGCTGTCCGGTCGCCTCGATCCGACCAGCCACTGGCTGCAGAGCCTGTTCGAGCAGGTCAAGGCCAACCCGCGCCGCATCGTCTTCGCCGAGGGCGAGGAGGAACGCACCATCCGTGCCGCCGTCATGTTCCGCGACAACGGCTACGGCACGCCGATCCTGATCGGCCGCGAGGAGCAGGTGCGCGACACCATGAAGTCGCTCGGCATCAACGACGATTCGGGCCTCGAGATCCACAATGCCCGCCTGTCGACCCGCAACGCGCCCTATACCGAGTTGGTTTACAAGCGCCTGCAGCGCGACGGCTACCTGCGCCGCGACGTGCAGCGCATGGTCAATCAGGGGCGCAACGTATTCGGCGCCTGCATGGTGGCGATGGGCGACGCCGATGGCATGGTGACCGGCATCACGCGCCGCTTCCCGGAATGCTACAGCGACATCAAGCGCGTGATCGACGTCGAGCCGCACAAGGTGCCGATCGGCTACTCGATCGTGGTGTCGCGCCACGGCACGGTGTTCCTGGCCGACACCTCGATCAACGAGACGCCGAGCCCCGAGCAGCTCGCCACCATCGCCAGGCAGATGGCCAACAACGCGCGCACCATGGGCCACGATCCGCGCGTCGCCTTCCTGTCCTTCTCCAATTTCGGCAGCCGCGAGATCGAACGGATCGACCGCATCCGCAAGGCGATCCGCCTGCTCGACGCCGAGGAGGTCGACTTCGAGTATGACGGCGAGATGCAGGCCGACATGGCGCTCGACTACGAGCTGCTGCGCTCGACCTATCCGTTCTGCCGCCTCACCGGCCCGGCCAACGTGCTGGTGATGCCGGGCCTGCACTCGGCGCACATCTCCTCGCGGCTGATGCAGTCGCTGGGCGGCGTCACGGTGATCGGCCCGGTGATCGACGGCCTGCAGAAGCCGGTCCAGGTCGTGCAGATGGGCGCGACGGTCAGCGACCTCGTGAATCACGCCGCCCTGGCCGCCTACGGTGCGCTGAGCAACGGCCGCCGCTAGAGCCGTGGCGTAAGGCGATGGCGCTCGAGACCTGGTGGCTCTATCTCGGCGCCGTCGTGCTGATCGCCAGCACGCCGGGCCCCAACGTGCTCTACGTCACCACCCGGAGCATCCGCTTCGGGTTGGGACCGGCCTTTGTTGGCATGACGGGCTGCCTCGTGGCGCTCGTGCTGATGCTCACGGGGTCGGTCGCCGGCTTGAGTGCGCTCCTGCTGGCACTGCCGACCGCTTTCGATGTCCTGAAGATCGCGGGCGCCGCCTACCTGGTCTATCTCGGCATTCAGCTTTGGCGCGAGCCGGTCGAGCCCGATGCGGTGCCGTCGCCGACGGGCACATCGAAAGCGGCACTATTCCGCGACGGATTCCTGGTCGGCATCAGCAATCCCAAGCTGCTGATCTTCGCGGCGGCCTTCTTCCCGCAGTTCATCGACCCCACGAGCGCGTGGCTGCCGCAGTTCGCGCTGATGGTCGCGACCTTCATGGGCGTCGAGCTATTCTTCTACTCGATCTACGCGCTCTCCGGCCGCAAGCTGGCGGACCGGCTGATGCACGGGATCTGGCGGCGCCGATTGAACCGGGCCAGCGGCCTGGTCTTCATCGGCTTCGGCGCCGCCTTGCTGCGCTATAAGCCCTGAGAGAGAGGGCCCTGAATGAGGGCTACTGCTGCACCTTCACGACCGTGAGCTGGTGCTTGCGGCCGTCGCGCGCCGTCCAGGAGATCGACTGGCCGACGGCCAGGCCGATCAGCGCGGCGCCGACCGGCGTCATCACCGAGATCTTGTGATGGGTGCTGTCCTCGTCGACCGGATAGACCAGCGTCTCCGTGCGCTCGCGCCCGTCGTCGGAGCGGAACGTCACGGTCGAGCCCATGCGCACGACATCGGCCGGCACACTGCCCTCGGTCACGATCTTGGCGCGTTCCATCTCGTTCAACAGCTCCTCGGCGACCTCGGGAAGGCGCTCGAGCGAGGCGGTGGCGAGATCGGTGAGCCGCTCGTAATCGGCAGCGCTGACGACGATGTTGGGAACCGACCGGTTCCGCACGACTGCGGGCATCGCTGATGCTCCTGCTTAGTGAACCCAAAATTTAAGAGAACTGTCGGCAATCGCGCATAGGCGATTCAGTGCCCCGACGCCGGGACACGAGGAGCCGGCTCGGGGACTACGCTTCCGCGATCGGATGGTTCCGTCGCGGCACCAGGGCGAGAATGACCGAGAAGTTCATACCCAAGACGTAAGCCTCGGGGCGCGCGCTTTCAAGCCCGTTCGCAGCGTGACGGAACAGGCCAAAGGCCCCGCCGGCCGGACGCCCGGCGGCGGCCCCTGCTTGGTCGGCCCTGCTTGATCGCCCTACTTGGTCGCCCTACTTGGTCGGCCCTACTTCGTCGCCTTGCCGAGCCCGCCGCGGTCGCGCCGCGCCTCGTAGGCCTGGACCACGGCATAGGCCGTGCGCAGATGCGGCGCCGTAATGCCGTGCTTGCGCGCCCGGCCCAGCATGTCGCCGATCACGTGCCGGCCCTCGATCGCCCCGCCCTTTTCGAGGTCGCCCAGCATCGAGGCCGCAAAGCCCGAGCCGCGCTGGGTCAGGTAGGTCTTGAGGTTGGCGATGCCCTTGTCGCCCGGATCGAAGCCTTCGGCGGCCGCCACCTTGCGGCACTCCTCGACGGTCTCGAGCATCAGGCCCTCGCCGTCCTCGGCCGCCATGATGTCTCCCGTCGTGCCGCGCAAGGTGCAGCACATGGCGGCGAGCGAGGTCAGCATGATCCACTTGTCCCAGAGATCCTGGTTGATGCGATCGTTCAGGCCGCCGTCGATGCCGGCCTTCTTGCAGGCCGCGTCGAGGTCCTTCAGCGACGGCCGCGCCGGCTGGCCGGAACGCTCGCCGAAGGACACACCGGCGAACGGGCTGGTGTGCAGCACCTCGCCGTTGGGGCCCAGCATGCCGCCGATGCGCGCCAGGCCGCCCGCCACCTTGTCGGCGCCGAACTTGGCATCGAGCACGCCGAAATGGGCGTGGCCGTTCAGCATCGGCACGATGGTTGTGTTGGCGCCCACCGCCGGCGCGATCGACTCGATGGCCGAGTCGAGGTCGTAGGCTTTGCAGGCAAGGATGACGACGTCGTAGGGCCCGCCCTCGCCGCCCTTGGTCACGACCTTGACCGGCAGCACGGCATCGCCCTTGGGGCTCTTGATCACCAGCCCCTCGGCCTTGACCTTGGCGGCGCGCTTCTCGCGCAGCAGGAACGTCACGTCCGCGCCGGCCTGATGGAGACGCGCGCCGAAATAGCCGCCGACCGCACCGGCGCCGAGGATCAGGATCTTCAAGACTTGGAACTCCTTTCCGCCAGCCAGCCGGTGAGCCATGTCGTGAGGTCATCGGTCTGGTGATGGATGTGGCTGAGATCGGTATCGACGGCCCGCTTCACGCTCTCGTCGGTGCGGATCCACACCGTACGCATGCCCATGTCGTAGGCCGGCTTGAGGTTGACCGAGATGTCGTCGGCCATCGCTGCACGCGCCGGATCGACGCCATGCAGGGTGACCAGCTTGTCGTAGATCTGGCGATGGGGCTTGGGCCAATAGTCGCCGGCGGCGACGTCGAAGATCGCCTCGAAGTGATGCGCCACGCCCAGCCGTTCCATGACCTTCTCCGCATGCGGCACGTCGCCTGCGGTGAAGATGATCTTGCGTCCCGGCAGGGCACGCAGTGCGGCCTCGAGCGCCGGATTGGCCTCGACCGGCGAGTAGTCGATGTCGTGCACATAGTCGAGGTAGTGCTTGGGGTCGACGCCGTGCAGGCTCATCATGCCGCGCATCGACGTGCCGTGGTCGCGCCAGTACTGCTTCTGCACGCGCCGCGCTTCCTCGGCATCGACCTTCAGCCAGTCGGCGATGTAGCGCCCGATGCGCACGTCGATCTGGGCGAACAGGTTGCAGCGCGCCGGATAGAGCGTGTTGTCGAGGTCGAACAGCCAGACATCCGGATCGGGCCCAAGGATATTGGGACTGCGGGGGTCTTGTTTTTGAGCCATGGCACGGTTGGCTTAGCCGCCAGCCGTGCGCTTGTCGAGGCGGCGGATTATAAGGGCCCCAATGGATACGCTGACGATCGTCCTCCTCGCGGCCATCGGCCTGCTGGTCCTGATCCTTGCCGCCATCCTGCTGCGCCAGAGCGGCAGCACCCGCGATGCCGAGCAGATGCGCCAGCAGCTCGGCCTGGCGCTCAGCCAGCAGGTCGAAACCGTGCAGCGGGTCGAGCGTTCGCTGCGCGAGCAGGAACAGGCGCTGAGCAAGGTGGTGCACGAGCGGCTGGACCGCACCGAGAAGGCCACCGGACAGATCGTCACCGACCTGCGCGAGCGCCTGGTGCGCATCGACGAGGCGCAGAAGAAGATCGGCGAGCTGTCGACCCAGGTCGTGAGCCTGCAGGAAGTCCTTTCCAACAAGCAGGCGCGCGGCGCCTTCGGCGAGGTGCAGCTGAACGACCTGGTGGCCAGCGCGCTGCCGCCCTCGGCCTACGCCTTCCAGGTGACGCTCTCCTCGGGCGTGCGCGCCGACTGCCTGCTGAAGCTGCCGCATCCGCCAGGCCCGATCGCCATCGACGCCAAGTTCCCGCTGGAGAGCTATCGCGCGCTGCGCGCCGTAGCGCCGGGCGATGCCCAGGCCCTGCAGGCTGCGCAGCGGGCCTTCCAGCAGGCGATGCGCAAGCACATCGCCGACATTCGCGACAAGTATGTCGGCGTGCCGGGCGAGACCGCCGAATCGGCGCTGCTGTTCCTGCCGTCCGAGGCGGTCTATGCCGAGCTGCACGCCAACTTCACGGCGATCGTCGAGGAATCGTACAAGGCGCGCGTCTGGATCGTCTCGCCCACCACCATGATGGCCACGCTCAACACCGTGCGCGCCGTGCTGAAGGACGTGCGCATGCGCGAGCAGGCGGGCGAGATTCAGAAGACGGTCGGGCTTTTGCTGGACGACGTGAAGCGCCTCGACGAGCGTGTCGAGAAGCTCAAGTCACACTTTGCGATGACCGAGAAGGATCTCCGCGACGTCGATATTTCCGCTGACCGCATCACCAAGCGCGGTCAGCGCATCCTCGACGTCGACCTGGGCGACGATCCGCCGTCCTTGCCGAAGCTTTAAGCTCAACCCCCAAGCTTAACCCCAGGGGCCGCGGCCCGAATCCTGCGGAGTGGAGCCCCAGGGGCTGCCCGTCTGCGGGATGCTCGACCGTGCCGGACGCGACGCGCCGGCCGGCCGCGGGCTGTAGCCGCCGCTCGCCGCCATCGCCTGCAGGCGCGCGATGCGCTCCTCCATCGGCGGATGGGTCGAGAACAGGCTCGACATGCCACCGGCGGCGGCCAGCGGGTTGGCGATGTACATATGCGCCGTCGCCGGATTGCGCTCCGCCGCCTGGTTGTGAATTTGCTGCGTGCCGGCCTGCAGCTTGGCCAGCGCCGAGGCGAGCCACATCGGCTGGCCGCAGATCTCGGCGCCCATGCGGTCGGCCTCGTACTCCCGGCCGCGGCTGATCGCCATCTGCACCAGCATGGCCGCCATCGGCGCCAGGATCATCGCCGCGATCGCCACGATCGGATTGACCATCGGCCGGCCTTCCGAATCGCGGCCGCCGCCCATCAGGCCGCCGAAGCTCGCCAGCATGCCGAGCGCGCCCGAAAGCGTCGCCGCGACGGTCATGATCAGGGTGTCGCGATGGCGGACGTGGCTGAGCTCGTGCGCCATCACGCCCGCGATCTCCTCGCGCGACAGGTTGCGCAGCAGGCCGGTGGTGGCCGCCACCGCGGCGTGCTCGGGATCGCGGCCGGTCGCGAAGGCGTTCGGCTGGTCCTCGTCGATCAGGTAGACCTTGGGCATCGGCAGGTTGGCGCGCTGGGCGAGCTGCTGGACGATGCCGAAGAGTTCGGGGGCGGTCTCCGGCCCGACCTCCTGCGCGTTGCTCATGCGCAGCACCATCTTGTCGCTGTTCCAGTAGGCGAACAGGTTCATGCCGAGCGCCGCGACCAGCGCCAGCATGAGGCCGGTATGGCCACCCAACAGATAGCCGATGACCAGCACGAAGCCTGTCAGCACGGCCAGGAGGAGGGCAGTCTTGAAGTAGTTCATGGCCGGAAAGATGGTTTCCAACTGTGGCGAAACAAGGCGGGCCGGCGCATCATGACAGCATGACCGAGCCCAAGAAACCCACCCCGCCCGAGCCATCCAAAGCGGAGCCGGCTGCGCCTATCCCCTCCGAGAAGCCCAAGAAGGTCGAGGAGATCGGCGGCCCGCCCGGTCCCGAACCGACCCGCTACGGCGACTGGCAGTTCAACGGCAAGGTGACGGACTTCTAGGATGCGCAGCGACATCTTCCACCCCGAGTTCAAGGCCCAGCCCTGGTGGTGGGAGGCGTGGACGCCCAACAACACCCTGTCGCAGGACCCGCCGGCGCGCACCGACGTGGTGATCGTGGGCGCCGGCTATGGCGGCCTCTCGACCGCGCTCGAACTGCGCCGCAACGGCGTCGACGCCGTCGTGCTGGAGCGCGGCGATTTCGGGGTCGGCGCCTCGACGCGCAACGGCGGCATGATTTCGGGCGGCACCAACCTCGGCAAAGGGCTGGGCGGCAAGAGCCCGATCGCCGAGGAGTTCGAGCGCCTGAAGGCCGAGCTGATGGGAGCCGGCGCCGACTCGCTCAGCGTGCTGGAAGACATCATCGCGCGCGAGAAGATCGACTGCGGCCTGCATCGCAACGGCCGCTTCGTCGGCGCCTGGACGCCGCGCCACTACGACGATATGGCGACCAAGGTCGAGACCTACAACAAATACGCCAATGCCGGCGCCGCGATGGTGCCGCGCGAACGCCAGCGCGAGATGATCGCCTCCGACTATTACTTCGGCGGCATGTATGCGAGCCGCGCGGGCCATCTCCATCCCGCGCTCTACTACAAGGGCCTGCTGGAGGCTGCCCATCGCGCCGGCGCCGTCCTCTCAGCCCGCGTCGAGGCCGAGCGGCTGGAGAAGACCGCGACCGGCTGGCGCGTGCTCACCGCCAAGGGGCCGATCGAGTGCCGCGAGGTCGTGGTCGCGACCAACGGCTATACCGGCGATCTGACGCCGCGGCTGAAGCGCCGAGTCGTGCCGGTGGCCAGCCACATCATCGCGACCGAGCCGCTGCCCGAGCCGGCCAGCAAGCTGATCCCCGAGATGCGGGCGATCGGCGACACCAAGCGGGTGCTGACCTACTACCGGCCCTCGCCCGACGGCACGCGGCTGATCTTCGGCGGCCGCGCCCGCTTCACCGCCGCGCCGCCGGAAGTGAGCGCGCCGGCGCTCTACCAGTACATGATCGACCGCTTCCCGCAGCTCGCGGGCATCCGCATCACCCATGTCTGGACGGGCAACGTCGCCTTCGCACTCGACTACATGCCGCACATGGGCACCGACGAGGGCGTCCACTACCTGCTGGCCTGCAACGGCAACGGCGTCGCCATGATGACCTATCTCGGCACCGAGACCGCGCGCAAGATCGCCGGCGGCCGCAACGTGCCGGTCAATCCGCTGGACGGCCGCGCCTTCCCCGAGCATCCGCTCTACAACGGCGATCCCTCGTGGTTCCTGCCGATCGTCGGCGCCTGGTACCGAACACGCGACTGGCTCGACCGGCGCCTGGCGGCCTGATCGGCTTGTAGCATCCGCGGTGCTTATTCCGGCCGCTTCTATTGACAGCTATTCGATATACTGGATAGTCGAATCCGGTATATCGGACGAATGGCGGGCGGGGGCCAAGACCCCTTCGATAGAACGCGGGCCATAAGGGCAATCGCGCCCGATCTGGCCCCGGGGGAGACAGCGATGAAGGCAAAGCACGCCCTGGCCGTGGCCGCAGTTCTCAGCATGGGTATCGCCGCACCGGCCGCCGCGCAGACCGTCGATGCCATCGTCGCCAAGCTGCGCGCCACCGGCACGCTCTCGATGGGGTACCGCGAAACGCTCCTGCCCACCTCCTATCTCGACGAGAACAAGAAGCCGACCGGCTACGCGGTCGAGATGTGCCATCGCATCATCGACGAGGTGAAGAAGGAGCTGAAGCTCCCCGAGATCAAGGTCAACTACGTCCCGGTGACGATCCAGACCCGCCAGGCGCTGGTCGCCAACGGCACGATCGACATCGAATGCGGCGGCACGGTCAACACTTTCGGCCGCAACAAGCAGGTCGACTTCTCGCCGGTCTCCTACGTCGCGGCCAGCCAGCTGCTGGTGCTCAAGAAATCCGGCATCGCGGACTTCAAGGATCTCAACGGCAAGATCGTGGCCGTCGCCACCGGCGGCAGCAGCGAGCCCGAGCTGAAGCACATCATCGAGGAGAACAAGCTCAATGTCCGCGTGCTGACGGTCAACGATCACGCCGCCGGCCTGATCGCGGTCGAGAGCCGGCGCGCCGACGCCTACTTCAACGACAACGCCGCCTTCTTCAGCCTGATCAAGCAGTCGAAGGCCCCGGACAATCTCGCCGTCGTCGGGCCGGAGTACGGCTACTCACCGCAGGGCTTTATGGTCCCGAAGAACAATCCGACCTTCCTCTGGATCGTCAATCACGCGATGGGCCAGATGTTCAAGTCGGGCGAGGCCGAGAAGATCTACAACAAGTGGTTCGGGCCGTTCGGCGCCACGGTCGGGCCGAAGCTCAAGGCGGCCTGGGAGACCTTCTCCTATCCCGAGTGACGCGCCGTGAACTACCGCTGGAACTGGGAAATCCTGCTGCAGGAGCCCTACTGGAGCTGGATCTGGAGCGGCCTCGAATGGACCCTCCTGATCAGCCTCTCCAGCTGGTGCGTCGCGCTCGTGGTCGGGACCCTGTTCGGGATCGCGCGGACGGCCTCGAACCGCGCCGTGCGGGCCGCGGCCGACATCTATGTCGGCCTCTTCCGCAACGTCCCGCCGCTGGTGCAGCTCTTCCTCTGGTACTCGGTGTTTCCCGAAGTGCTGCCCGAGGCGCTGGGCCTTTGGGTGAAGCGCGACATGCCGAGCCCGCAATTCGTCACCGCCGCGGTCGCGATCGGCCTGTTCATGGCGGCACGCGTGGCCGCCTGCTGCCGGCCGCGCTCGCCACCGGCTTGCGGCCCTGGCAGGCCTACCGCCTGATCCTGCTGCCGCTCGGCCTGCGCGCCATCACCAAGCCCTTGACCTCGGAGTTCCTGATCACGGTCAAGATGTCGTCGATTGCGCTCACCATCGGCGTTCTCGAGCTCACCGCCGAGAGCCGGCATATCGAGAACTACACCTTCCAGGGCTTCGAAGCCTTCGGTGTCGCCACCCTCATCTACCTGCTGCTGGGCCTCGGGGTGACCGGCGTGATGAGCCTCGTCGATCGCTATTTCGGCGGCGACAAGCTCAGGCGGGGCGACCGGTGAGCAGCTTCGACTGGGGCATTATCTGGCGCGAAGCGCCCTTCCTCGCCCATGGCATGGCGCTCAGTGCCCTGCTGGTCGTGGTCGCGACGGCGGGCGGGCTGGTGCTGGGCGTCGTGCTCGCCCTGATGCGCCAGTCGTCGCGAAGCTGGCTGTCGGTCCCGGCGGCCGGCTACGTCACCGTCATGCGCTCCCTGCCGCTGGTGCTGGTGCTGTTCTGGTTCTACTTCCTGGTGCCCCTGGCGCTCGGCCGGCCGGTCGGAGCCCTGGCCTCGGCCCTGGTAGCCTTCGTGCTGTTCGAGGCGGCGTTCTATTGCGAGATCATCCGCGCCGGCATCGCCAGTGTGCGCGCCGGCCAGACGCAGGCCGCCCTGGCGACCGGCATGCGGCAAAGCCAGGTGTTCCGGCTGATCGTGGGACCGCAGGCGCTCCGCGCCATGGTGCCGCTGCTGCTCAACCAGATCATCATCGTCTTCCAGGATACGTCGCTGGTCTATGTCGTGGCGCTGCGCGATTTCATGACCTCGGCCAGCATCGTCGCCGATCGCGATGGCCGGCCGACCGAGATGTATACGATCGTCGCCATCGTCTACTTCGTGATCTGCTTCTCCGCATCGAAAGCGGTCGAGATCTATCAAAGGGTCCCGGCGAGATGATCGAGATCAGCGACGTCAGCAAATCCTACGGCCGCACGGCCGTCCTGCGCGGCTGCACCGCCGCCGTGAAGCGCGGCGAGGTGGTTGTGGTCTGCGGTCCCTCGGGCTCAGGCAAGAGCACCCTGATCAAGTGCGTGAACGGCCTGGTGCCGTTCGACTCCGGAGCGATCCGCGTCGATGGCGTTTCCGTCGGTGACAAGGCTACGGATCTGCCGGCGCTCAGGGCGCGCATCGGCATGGTGTTCCAGAACTTCGAGCTCTACCCGCACATGACGGCGCTGCAGAACGTCAGCCTGGCGCAGATCCATGTGCTGAAGCGATCGCGCACCGAGGCCGACACCAAATCCCGGCAGTTGCTCGCGCGCGTCGGCCTCGCCGACAAGCTTGCCAGCCGGCCCGACCAGCTCTCCGGCGGCCAGCAGCAGCGCGTCTCGATCGCCCGCGCGCTCGCCATGGATCCGCAGGCCATGCTGTTCGACGAGCCGACCTCCGCCCTCGACCCCGAGATGGTCAACGAGGTGCTGGAGGTCATGCAGGCGCTGGCGCTGGACGGCATGACCATGATGGTGGTGACCCACGAGATGGGCTTCGCGCAGCGCGTGGCCGACCGCGTGCTTTTCATGGACGGCGGCGAGATCCTGGAAGACACGCCCAAGGCGGCGTTCTTTGCGCACCCCTCGACCGACCGGGCGCGCCAGTTCCTCGCCAAGGTCCTCAGTCACTGAAATGCGGTCGATCGATCCGCCCGATATCGGCCCACGGCTGCAGGCCTCGCGCAAGGCGCAGGGGCTGACCCTGGCCGATCTCGCCGCCAAGTCGGGCGTCTCGCGCTCGATGCTGTCGGAGATCGAGCGCGGCAGCGCCAACCCGACCTATGGAACGCTCTGGCATCTCACCCGGGCGCTGGGCATCGACCTCAACGGCCTGATCAGCGGCGCCCGCGAGGCCCGCGAGGACGGCATCGACCTGCAGCCGCTGAACCTGACGCCGATCATCCGCAGCACCGACGGCAGCTGCACCCTGCAGATCCTGTCGCCGGTCGCGATGGTGTCGCTGGTCGAATGGTACCTGCTCAGCTTCGCGCCCGGCGGCAGTCTGGTCAGCGATCCCCATGGCGCCGGCACGGTCGAGCATCTGCACTGCATCGAAGGCGGGATCGTGGTGCGCAGCGCCAAGTCGGAGATCGCGCTCGGCGCCGGCGAGACGGCGCGCTACGCCGCCGACGTGCCGCACGCCTTGACCAGCGTCGGCAAGAAAGGCGCCAAGGCCTTTCTCGTGGTGGCGTCCGGCGATGTCGGCCACGCCGGCAAGGCCAATCGTATGAGCAAGGCCAGTCGCGTGAACAAGACAGGTCGCGCCAAGAGGAGCAGCAAATGAAAGTCGCCATTGCCGGAGCCGGCGCGATCGCCTTTGGAATGGCGGCGTTTCTCGAGCAGCAGGGGCACGCCGTCACCTTGTGGTCGCCGTCCGGCGAGCGCACCCGGGCACTGGCCGAGGGGGCCCCGTTGCGGGCCGAGGGCGCTGTCGAAGGCTCGTTCCATCCCGCCGTGGCCGCCAGCGCCGAGCAGCTCGTAGTCGGCGCCGAGGCGATCGTGATCGCCCTGCCGGCCTACGGCCACAAGCATGTCTTCGATCGGATCGCTCCCTTCGTCACCGCGGCCCAGACGGTGATCGTAAGCTCGCATGCCTCGTTTGGCGCGCTCTACCTGTCGCGCCTGTTGGCCGCGCGCGGCGTCGTGGCGCCGATCGTCGCCTGGGGCACCACCTTGGTCAGCGGCCGCCAGGTCGACGCTGCTCAAGTGCGCGTCAACACCGTGCGCAAGACGATCGATCTCGCCACGGTGCCGGCCGCGGCAAGTGCGAAAGGCCTCGCCGTCTGCCGCACGCTGTTCGGCGAGCGCTTCGTCGATCGCGGCAGCCTGCTCGCCATTGCGCTCAGCAACCTCAATCCGCAGAACCACATGGGCATCGCGCTCGGCAACATGACGCGCATGGAGCGCGGCGAGGCCTGGAGCCAGGGCCAGAACGTGACGCCCAAGATCGGCCGGCTGCTCGAGGAGCTGGACGAGGAGCGGCTCGCCATCGCCGGTGCCCTTGGCCTCGAGGTGCGCACCATCTTCCAGCACTTCCACCTGTCGTTTCATGTGCCCATCGGCTCGGTATCGCAGATGAACCAGGAGATGCACGCGGCCGGCAACGGCGGCACCGGGCCGGCCACCGCCGACAGCCGCTATGTCACCGAAGACGTGCCCTTCGGCCTGGTCGTGACGGCCAAGATCGGCCGCCTCGCCGACCGCCCCGCCGAGCTGCACGAGGCGGGCGTGCGGATCTTCTCGGCCATGTACGGCCGCGATTTCGCCGCCGAGAACGACCTGCTTGCCGCGCTCGATCTCGACTCGATGTCCCTCGCCGAGCTGCAGAAACGCTGCCGCGACGGCTACGCCGCCGTCTGACCTCGACCGCTAGAGGCCCATCCCATGACGACCGAAGCCCCACCCGTTTCCTTGCCTGTTTCCTTGGCCGACGTTCGTGCCGCTGCCTCCCGCATCGCCGGCGCCGTCGTGCACACGCCCTGCCTGCGCAGCGAGACCCTGTCACGCATCGCCAAGGCCGACGTCTGGGTGAAGTTCGAGAACCTGCAGTTCACCGCCTCGTTCAAGGAACGCGGCGCGCTGAACACCCTGCTGCAGCTCAGCCCCGAGGAGCGCCAGCGCGGCGTCATCGCCATGTCGGCCGGCAACCACGCCCAGGGCGTCGCCTATCACGCCGGCCGGCTGGGCATTCCCGCCACCATCGTGATGCCGTCCTTCACCCCCAACAACAAGGTGAAGCACACACGCGATCACGGCGCGCGCGTCGTGCTGATCGGCGACACGCTGGCGGAGGCGGCAGCCGAGGCACGCCGCCTGGCCGAGACCGAGAAGCTGGTGTTCGTCCACCCCTACGACGATCCGCGCATCATCGCGGGCCAGGGCACGATCGCCCTCGAAATGATCGACGATGTGCCCCAGCTCGACACCTTGGTCGTGCCGGTGGGCGGCGGCGGCATGATCGCCGGCTGCGCCATCGCGGCGCGCGGGCTGCGGCCCGACATCAAGGTGATCGGCGTCGAATCGGCCGGCTATTCGGCGATGCGCCAGCTGCTCGCCGGCGATTCGGTGACGGTGGGCGGCGACACGATCGCCGAGGGCATCGCGGTGCGCGACATCGGCCAGATGCCGCTCGCCATCGCCCGCGCCCTTGTCGACCGCGTGCTGGCGGTCGACGAAGTGGCGATCGAACGCGCCATCGCCCTCTTCCTCGAAGTCGAGAAGACGGTGGCCGAAGGCGCGGGCGCTGCCGGCCTCGCCGCCCTGCTCGCCCATCCGCAGCACTTCGCCGGCCGCAAGGTCGGGCTGATCCTGTGCGGCGGCAACATCGACACGCGCCTGCTCGCCTCGGTGCTACTGCGCGGCCTGGTGCGCGACGGCCGCATCGTGCGCCTGCGGCTGATGATCGGCGACCTGCCCGGCCAGCTCGCCCGCGTCGCCGGCCTGATCGGCGGCGCCGGCGGCAACATCGTCGAGGTGCAGCACCAGCGCCTGTTCGGCAGCGTCGTCGCCAAGTCGACCGACCTCGACGTCACCGTCGAAACCCGCGACCGCAGCCACGCCCGCGAGCTGGTCCAGGCCCTCGAAGCCGCCGGCTTCAAGGTGCGGGTGCTCGAGGGCGAGGATGGCTGAACTTCAGAGCGCGCGCTTGATGTCGGTCAGTGCGAAGTCGTTGCCCTTGAAGAGCAACGGCAGGTCGAGGGTCTTCGCGAGGGCATAGGCGCAGCAGTCGCCGAAATTCAGCGCTGCGCGATGGCGGCCCTTGCCGTAGCGGCGAAAGGCTTGGCGCGCCGCTTCGACCTGATCAGCGTCGAAGGCAATGACGGACAGGCCAAAGCTCGCCACGATCCGGTCGAGTTCACGCCCGCCAGCCTCGCCGTTGCGTGCTTCCACGACCATGCAAGCTTCGACCAGATTGGGGACACTCATCTTCGCGTCGTCGCTTCCGAGGATCGCGTCCGTGAAGATATCGCGATCGGCTTCGTTAAAGCAGACCGCCACCAGCGCGGAACTGTCGACGACGATCAATCGAACAATCCCTTGTCATTGTAGCCCAGGATTTCGTCCTCGGACGCGGTCGACAGGACCGGCAATGCCTGGATGCGCCTGACCGCCGCTTCGACCGCCTTCCGACGCCGTTCGCGATTCTTCTTGGCGTCGAGCTCCTTCAGCTTGCCATCGGCCAGTTCGATGACGGTCGCGGTCATGCTCTTGCCCAGCAGCCGGGAGACGCGGCGCAGCTTACGCTCCGCCTCGACGCTCTTGATGCTGACACCCATTGGATTTCTCAAAATTCTAGAATTTGGATAGATAATCTAGAAAGTCACTGTTTTCAACGTGCTGAGGCTTGGGGTACCGGACAGGTGAATGAATGCCGGCCGCGAGAATAGCGGCGGTCACCGACCCGTCGAAGGGACGGCCTCGTCGACAGCCTCGGTGACGCCTTTGCCGCGGAGCCTTGCGAAGCCGCTTTCGGCCGCTCTGCAACGTCCGGCGGGCGAACCGCCGCAGTGGCGGTCCACGGCGGCTGCGGGCTAAAAGACCGCCCATGTCCGCCGCCACCCAATACGTCCCCTCGCCCACGCCCGACCTCGCCCGGATCGAGCGCGCCCTGATTTCCGTCTCCGACAAGGAGGGCCTGGTCGAGCTGGGCAAGGCGTTGGCGGCGCACGGGGTCGAGATCCTGTCGACCGGCGGCTCGGCCAAGGCGCTGCGCGACGCCGGCCTCCAGGTTGTCGAGGTCAGCGATCATACCGGCTTCCCCGAAATCATGGACGGCCGCGTGAAGACGCTGCAGCCCTCGATCCATGGCGGCATCCTGGCCCGCCGCACCGACGCCGGCCACAAGAAGGCGATGAGCGACCACAAGATCGCCGGCATCGACCTCGTGGTGGTGAACCTCTACCCGTTCGAGGCCACGGTGGCGCGCGGGGCGGACTTCCCGACCTGCGTCGAGAACATCGATATCGGCGGCCCCGCCCTGATCCGTGCCTCGGCCAAGAACCACGACTTCGTCACGGTCGTGGTCGACCCGGCCGACTACAAATCCGTGCTCGAGGAGCTGGCGGCCCACAAGGGCGCCACGACCTTGGCGCTGCGCCGCAAGCTGGCGGCCAAGGCCTATGCCCGCACCGCCTCCTATGATTCGGCGATCGCCACGTGGTTCGCCCGGCAGGAAGGCGAGACCTTCCCCGAGCGGCTGACCATCGGAGCCACGCGTGTGCAGACCCTGCGCTACGGCGAGAACCCGCATCAGAAGGCTGCGTTCTATTCCGACGGCAGCAGGCGCCCGGGTGTCGCCACGGCCCGCATGATCCAGGGCAAGGAGCTCTCCTACAACAATATCGGCGACACCGACGCGGCCTATGAGTGCGTCGCGGAATTCAAGGAACCGGCCGTCGTCGTCGTGAAGCACGCCAATCCCTGCGGTGTCGCGATCGGCAAGGACCAGCACGCCGCCTATCTCAAGGCCTATGCCTGCGATCCCGTGTCGATCTACGGCGGTATCGTGGCGGTCAATCGCACGCTCGAAGCGGTGACGGCGACCGATCTCGCCAAGCGCTTCCTCGAGGTCGTGATCGCGCCCGACGCCACACCCGAGGCGCTCGAGATCCTGGCGCGCCGGAAGGACGTGCGCGTGCTGCTGGCCGGCACCCTGCCCGACCCTTCGAGCGCCGGCATGACGATCAAGAGCGTGGCCGGCGGCTATCTCTTCCAGACCCGCGACAACGGGCATCTGAACAAGAGCGACCTCAAGGTCGTGACCAAGCGCGCGCCCACGGCGCAGGAGCTGGACGATCTCTTGTTCGCCTTCACCGTCTGCAAGCATGTGAAGTCGAATGCCATCGTCTATGCCAAGGACGGCGGCACGGTGGGCGTCGGCGCGGGCCAGATGAACCGTCGCGACTCCTCGCGCATCGCCGCCATCCGCGCCGCCGAATCGGGCGAGATCGCCAAGCTGGCCCAGAGCCCGGCGATCGGCAGCGTGGTTGCCTCGGACGCCTTCTTCCCCTTCGCCGACGGCCTGCTGGCCGCCGCGGAAGCCGGCGCCACGGCGATCATCCAGCCGGGCGGCTCGATGCGCGACAAGGAAGTGATCGACGCCGCCGACGAGAAGGGCCTCGCCATGGTCTTCACCGGCATGAGGCACTTCCGGCACTAAGGTCGCTTCGCCGGGACCCTTCGCTGGGAGCGCGCCACTCCAGTGGCGCGCTCCCAGCTATTTCACTTTCAGGTGCTTGGCCGAGGCCATCGCCTTGCGGCGGGCTTCGCTGACGGTGCGGCCGGTGGCGAGCGCCACGGCCATGCGGCGATGGCCCTTCACCTCGGGCTTGCCGAAGAGGCGCACCGACGTGCCGGGCGCGGCCAGGGCCTGGGCGACACCCGTGTAGGTCGGATCGGCGATGTCGCCGTCCCCCAGCACCGGCACCGAGGCGCCGGGCACGCAGGTGATGCCGGGGATCGGCAGGCCGAGGATGGCGCGCACATGCAGCTCCATCTCGCTCATGTTCTGCGAGACCATGGTCACCATGCCGGTGTCGTGCGGCCGCGGCGACAGTTCGGAGAACCACACCTTGTCGCCCTTCACGAACAGCTCGACGCCGAACAGGCCGCGCCCCTTGGCGCCGCACAAATCGTTCACGACCTTCTTCGCAATGTCGCGTGCCTTCTTGAGCGCCGCCTTCGACATGGGATGCGGCTGCCAGCTTTCGCGATAGTCGCCATCGACCTGGATGTGGCCGATCGGCGCGCAGAAGGCGAAGCCGTCGTCATGCCGCACGGTGAGCTGGGTGATCTCGTAGTCGAAATCGATGGCGCCCTCGACGATCACCAGCCCGGTCGCCGCGCGCGTGCCCTCGATCGCATGCTTCCAGCTCTTGGCGACGTCGGCCGGCTTGCGCGCCACGCTCTGGCCGTGCCCCGACGAGGACATGGTGGGCTTGATGAAGCAGGGAAATCCCACGGCCTTGGCCCCGGCTTGGAGCTCCTCGAGGCTGCCGGCAAAGCGGTAGGGCGACGTCGACAGCTTCAGCTTCTCGGCCGCGAGTTGGCGGATGCCGCGGCGATCCATGGTGAGCTGGGCGGCTCGCGCCGTCGGGATGACGGTCCAACCCTCCTTCTCCAGCTCGACCAGCGTGTCGGTGGCGATGGCCTCGATCTCCGGCACGATGAAGTCGGGCCGCACCTTCTCGACGATCCGGCGCATCTGCTTGCCGTCGCGCATGTTGAAGACATGGGCGCTGTTGGCCACCAGCATCGCCGGGGCAGCGGCGTAACGGTCGCAGGCGATCACTTCGACACCGAGCCGCATGGCCTCGATCGCCACCTCCTTGCCGAGCTCCCCCGAGCCCAGGAGCATGATCTTGACGGACGAGGGTTTGAGGGGTGTGCCGAACTTCTTCTTCATGATCCCATCTTAAACGGATCCGACGAAGAAGGCCTGCGGCAACACCGTCACCTCGAGCGGCAGGCGACCCACTGTCTCGCCGTCGAGATCGACCAGGGTGTCGGCATCGGCCTCGAAGCGGAAGGATTTGCCACGACGCGTGCGGACCAGCGGATGATGGATATGCCCGCCGCTATAGGTCTTGGGCAGGATGCCGAGCAGGACGGCCAGCTTGGACGCATCGCCCAGCTCCACAAGATCGAGCACGCCGTCGTCGAAGGCCGCGCCCGGCGCAAGCCTCATCCCGCCGCCGCCGTTCTCGGTGTTGGCGACCAGGGCGGTGAACAATCGGCGGCGGCCCGTATCGACGCCGTCGACCGTGACCGCGACCTCGCGGTTGCGGTAGCCCAGGGTCACGATCGGGGTCATCAGCAGATAGGCGATCTCACCGAACTTCTTGGCCCAGCGCGACTGCGAGGCACGGTGGCTGATCGCGGCGGCCGCCCCCAGGGAGACGATGAGATAGCCGAAGCGTTCGAATGGCCGGCCATCGAGGCCGGTGCAGCGCACCCGCAGGAGATCGATCGCCTGCCGCCGGGTTCCGCCCGCGGAGTCGTAGGCGAGCGCGGGGTGCGCCAGATGGCCGAGCGCACGGCAAAGCTCGTTGGCCGTGCCGGCCGGCACCGGACACAGCACGGCATCGGGGGCGCTCAGCGTGCCCGAAGAATCGAGCAGGCCGTTCAGGGTTTCGTTCACCGTGCCGTCGCCGCCCACCGCCACGAAGCGGCGCACGCCGTCGGCCAATGCGGCGCGGGCCAGCGCCGTAGCGTGCCCGGGTGCCGTGGTGAAGGACGGCTCGACCGGCCCCAAGCGCTTCTCGAGCTCGGCCCTGATCGCCGGCCAGCGTCGCGCAGCGCCGCCCTTGTGGGCCATGCGATTGACGATGACCGCCGTCTTCATGCGCGAACACTAACGCGTGGGTAGACGGAGTGTCGATCTCTGCACACTCACTCATTCTCCTCTCCCCCGAAACGGGGGAGAGGAATATGAAATCGAGACGGAGGAGGACCTACGCCCCCAGCGCGTCGTCGATCGCGCTGCCGAGGCGATCCACGATCTCGCCGATCTGGTCGGCGGTGACGATGAAGGGCGGCGCCAGTAGCACGTGGTCGCCGCGCTGGCCGTCGATCGTGCCGCCCATGGGATAGACCATCAGCCCGCGCGCCATGGCCGCCTTCTTCACCTTCGCATGCAGCTTGCGCGCCGGGTCGAACGGCGCCTTGGTCGAGCGGTCCTCGACCAGCTCGACCGCCTGAAAGAGGCCGCGGCCGCGAATGTCGCCGACATGCGGATGGTTGCCGAAGCGCTCGCCCAGCCGTCGCTGCAGCAGGGCGCCCATGCTCTGCACGTTGGCCAGCAGATTGTCGCGCCGGATCGTCTCCTGCACGGCGAGGCCCGCCGCGCAGGCCATGGGATGGGCCATATAGGTGTGGCCGTGCTGGAAGAAGCCGCTGCCGTTCGCGAAGGCGTCGTAGATGTGCTTGCCCAGCAGCACCGCGCCGATCGGCTGGTAGCCGCCACCCAGGCCCTTGGCGATGGTCATCAGGTCGGGCGCGATGCCCTCCTGCTCGCAGGCATGCAGGGTACCGGTACGGCCCATGCCGCACATCACCTCGTCGAGGATCAGCAGCACGCCATAGCGGTCGCAGATCTCGCGGATGCGCTTGAAGTATCCCGGCGCCGGCGGCACGGCGCCCGCGGTGGCGCCGACCACGGTCTCGGCGACGAAAGCCAGCACGCTGTCCGCACCCAGCTCCAGGATCTTGGCTTCCAACGCATCGGCGGCGCGGCGGCCGTACGCGGCATCGGTCTCGCCGGGCTCCTGGAAGCGATAGGCGAAGCACGGATCGATGTGATGCGTCTCGATCAGCAGCGGCGAGAACGGGGCGCGCCGCCAGGCATTGCCGCCAGTGGCCAGCGCGCCCAGCGTATTGCCGTGATAGCTCTGCCGGCGGGCGATGATGTGGCGACGACCGGTCTCGCCGCGCTCGGTGAAATACTGCCGCGCCATCTTGAGCGCCGCTTCCACCGCCTCGGACCCGCCGCTCACCAGATAGACGTGGCTCATGCCCTTGGGTGCGTCTTCGATCAGCCGGTCGCCGAGCTTCTCGGCCGCCTCGGTGGTGAAGAAGCCGGTATGGGCATAGGCGAGCTTGTCGAGCTGCTGGTGCAGGGCCTGCGTCACCGCGGGATGGCCGTGGCCGAGGCAGGAGACCGCCGCGCCGCCCGAGGCATCGATGTAGCGCTTGCCGGTGCTGTCGACGATCTCGATGCCCGCGCCGCCGGCGGCGACGGGAAGCGTGCCGCCGATCTGGCGGTGCAGGATATGGGTCATGGACTTGTGCTCCTGTGGGGCTCTCTTATGAGATTCCTTTGGCGCCGCGTCGCGGCAGATGGACACCGAATGCCGAAAGCTGCGCCTCGGTCCGCTCCAGCGCCTCGAGCGCCTTGTGGCCGCCTCGGCCCGCCACCAGGGCGGCGAGGATCTCCGCCACCGCGAGCAGCGGCGTCACCGTGTGAAAAAAGGACGGGCTTTCGGTCGGAACGGGAATGAGGACATCGGCCAGCCGCGCCAGCGGCGAGACCTCGCTGTCGGTCAGCGCCACCAGCGGCACGCCCTCGCCGACGGCATAGCGCGCCGCCTCGATCGTGGCGCGCGCATAGGGCTCGACGCTGGCGGCCAGCACGACATCGTCGCGGCCGGCATCGCGGATCGCATCGAGGCCGGTGCCGCCGGCATCGTCGAGCATCACCGTCTTGTCGCCGAGCAGCGACAGCAAATAGTGGAAATGCCACGCCGCGGCGTGACAGGCGCGCAAGCCGAGACAGAAGACACGTCGCGCGCGGTGCAGGCGGCTGGCGGCATCGGCCAGCCGGTCGAGCGACTGGGGCTCGGCCAGCCGCGCGAGCTGCTGCGACAGGGTCTGCACCATGTCGGCGGCCAGCGCCTTCTCGCCGCGCAGGTTCTGCTGCTGGACCTGGACGCCGGCCTTGCCCGCGAAGCCCAGGTTTCCCAGGGTGCCGGCGCGCACCGCGCCGGCATAGAGCGCCTTGACCGCCTCGTAGCCGTCGAGGCCGAGGCGCTTGGCGAGCCGCGTCATGGTGGCCGCCGGCACGCCCGCCCGACGGGCCTGCTCGCGCATCGACAGCAGGGCCACGTCGTCGGGCCGGTCGAGGATGTAGCGTGCCGCCGCCTGCAGGCGCGGCGGCATCGCCTCATAGGCCTCGACGATCGTTGCCTTGAGAGGCGCCGCCGCGAGAGGCCCTGCGGTCATCGTCCGGTTCCCCGTCCGCCCGTCTGCCCGGCCGCCGCCGCTCAGCGCAGCGGGATCGGGTACATCAGCCCGCCGTTGGTCCACAGCGCGTTGGTGCCGCGCGCCAGCTTGAGCGGGCTGCCCATGCCGACATTGCGCTCGAAGCTTTCGCTGTAGTTCCCGACCTGCTTGATGATGTTGTAGGCCCAGTTCTCCTCGAGCTGCAGAGCCTTGCCGTTGCCCGGCGTCACGCCCAGCAGGCGCTGCACCGTGGCATCGGTCGACTTCAACTGCTCCTCGACATTGTCCTTGGTGATGCCGCGCTCCTCGGCTTCGAGCATGGCGAACAGCGACCAGCGCACCACGGCGTTCCAGACGTCGTCGCCGCGGCGCACGAACGGCCCCAGCGGCTCCTTGGAAATCAGCTCGGGCAGGATCGCGTAGTCGGCCTGCTTGCCGCGCGTCGCCATCGCCGAGGCGAGTGCGGAGGAGTCCTGGGTCATGGCATCGCAGCGGCCGCCGAAGAACGCCTCGTACATGACGTCCTGGCTTTCGAAGACGACGGTCTTGATCTGCAGCTTCCGGGCGCGGAACCAGCTCGCCATGTTGAATTCGTGCGTCGTGCCCTGGGCGACGCAGATGGTGGCGCCGGCCAGCTCGGCCAGCCCCTTCACGCCGAGCTTCTTGGACACCAGGAAGGCCTGGCCGTCGTAGAAATTGATTCCTGAATACTGAATACCGAGTCCAGCGTCGCGCTGGAGCGTGATCGTCGAGTTGCGCAGCAGGACGTCGATTTCACCGGACTGCAGGGCCAGGAAGCGCTGCTGCGCCGACAGCGGCACATACTTGGCCTTGGTGGCGTCGCCCAGCACGGCCGCGGCCACGGCGTTGCACATGTCGATGTCGAGGCCGGCCCACTTGCCTTGGCTGTCCGGCAGCGAGAAGCCGCCCAGGCCGACATTGACCCCACAGATCACATGGCCGCGCTTCTTCACGGTTTCCAAGGTCGAAGCGGCTTGGGCAAACGCCGATGACGCGACGAACAGCGACAGGCCGGCGGCAATGCCGGTCGCGAAAAGTCGTTTGAGAGTAAGCATCTGATCCCCCAGGAAAGAGACGGTCATCAGGCGTAGCGCTTGAGAAGCTCGGGCGCAACGTTTGAATCTTTATTTTCTAGGATGATCCATTTGGATCACTTCTCCCTGAGAAACCAAGGGTGGTGGCGGTACCTGGGAGAGCCAGTGGGCTTTGGTGTGGCCCCTATGACATGGAAGGTCATCAAACGCGCCGCGCGATTGACAGGGGCCCGACGGGCAACCACATCTCGCCCTCGCGCCGCAAGATTTCCCGCGGGGGTCCACCTTGTCATTTCATCGTCGCCTGCTGGCAGCCGCCGGCCTCTTTCTTGTTGCTTCGTCGGTGGCCCTTGCGCAGGGCGGACCACCCGCCTCGCCGGTCGGTGTCGCCGAGCCGATCGCCAAGCGCGTCACGCAATGGGACGAATTCTCCGGTCGTTTCGAAGCGCTGGCCTCGGTCGAAGTACGCGCCCGCGTCTCGGGCTTCATCGACAAGCTGCACTTCCGTGACGGCCAGATCGTCAAGGCCGGCGACCCGCTCTTCACCATCGACAAGCGGCCGTTCGAGATCGCCGTCGAAAGCGCAGAGGCCGAGGTCGCCCGCACCAAGGCGCAGGTCGACCTGGCCGAGCTGCAGGTCGAGCGCGGCGCCTCGCTGATCAAGTCCAAGACGATCACCGACCAGGAGTTCGACACGCGCAAGGCGAACCTCGCCGTGGCCCGCGCCCAGCTCAAGTCGGCGGAAGCCGGCCAGAAATCGGCCGAGCTCAACCTCGAATGGACCGACGTGCGGGCGCCGATCAGCGGCCGCATCTCCGACCGCAAGGTCGATGCCGGCAACCTGATCGCCGGCGGCCAGACTGGCGCCACCCTGCTCGCCACCATCGTCACCCTCGACCCGATCCGCTTCGTCTTCGACATCTCCGAGGCCGACCATCTGCGCTACTCGCGCCTCGTCCTGTCGGGGGGGCTCGCCTCCTCGCGCGACGGCGACAATCCCGTGCGCATCCGTCTCGCCGACGAGACCGACTGGACCCGCAAGGGCAAGATGGACTTCGTCGACAACGCCATGACCGCGCGGTCGGGCACGATCCGTGGCCGCGCCCTGGTCGACAACAAGGACCAGCTGCTGACCCCCGGCATCTTCGGCCGCCTGCAGCTCTTCGGCGGCGAGTACGACGCGCTGCTGATTCCCGATTCCGCCGTGGTGTCCGACCAGGCCCGCAAGATCGTGTTCGTCGTCGGCAAGGACGACATCGTGCAGGCCAAGCCGGTGACCCTGGGCCCGATCGTCGATGGCCTGCGCGTGGTCCGCAGCGGCCTCGAGCCGACCGACCGGATCGTGCTCGACGGCCTCGCCAGCCCGTTCGTCCGGCCGGGCGCCAAGGTCGTGCCGCAGAAATCCCAGATCGTCGCCAAGGCGAGCTGAGGGCAGTCGCCCTGAATCACGGCCTGATCTCACCCTGGGCGGCCGCGCGCTCATCACGATAGCTCTTTCAGAGTCACGCCATGCGCTTTTCGCACTTCTTCATCGATCGGCCGATCTTCGCCTCCGTGCTGTCGGTCATCATCGTGATCGTGGGCTTCATCGCCCAGCGCGGCCTGCCGATCGCGGAATATCCCGAGATCGCACCGCCGACCGTCAACATCACCGCGACCTATCCCGGCGCTTCGGCCGAGGTCATCGCCGAAACCGTCGCCACGCCGATCGAGCTCGAGGTCAACGGCGTCGACGACATGCTCTACATCGAATCGCAGTCGACCGGTGATGGACGGCTGTCGATCAACGTGGTGTTCAAGCCCGGCGTCAATATCGACCAGGCCCAAGTGCTGGTGCAGAACCGCGTGGCCGTCGCCCAGCCGCGCCTGCCCGAAGACGTGCAGCGGCTCGGCATCGTCGTGCGCAAGGCCTCGCCCGACCTGATGATGGTCGTGCACATGTCCTCGCCCGACGGCAGCCGCGACCAGCAGTACATCTCCAACTACGCCACGCTCTACGTGAAGGACGTGCTGACCCGCGTCGACGGCGTCGGCAACGTGCTGGTGTTCGGCGGGCGCGACTACTCGATGCGTGTCTGGCTGGATCCGGCGCGCGTCGCGGCGCGCAACCTGACGGCCGGCGAGGTCGTCCTGGCGTTGCGCGCGGCCAACCTCCAGGTCGCCGCCGGTGCCGTGAACCAGGCGCCGGCCGTATCGCCGGGCGCCTTCACCCTGTCGGTGCGCACCCTGGGCCGGCTGAGCTCGCCGGACGAATTCGAGAACATCGTGATCCGCGCCGAGCCCGACGGCTCGGTGACCCGCCTGCGCGACATTGCCCGCGTCGAGCTGGGCGCGCAGGACTACACGCAGAACTCCTACCTCGACAACAAGCCGGCGGTGGCGCTCGGCATCTTCCAGCGACCCGGCTCCAACGCGCTCAAGACTTCGGATGCGATCATCGCCGAGATGGACAAGCTCAAGAAGAGCTTCCCCTCCGGGCTCGACTACTCGATCGTCTACAATCCGACCACCTTCATCCAGGCCTCGATCGACGCCGTCGTGGCGACCTTGTTCGAGGCGCTGATCCTGGTCGTCGTCGTCGTCATCCTGTTCCTGCAGACCTGGCGGGCGGCGATCATCCCCATTCTCGCCATTCCGGTGTCGCTGATCGGCGCCTTCGCCGTGATGTCGGCCGTCGGCGTGTCGTTCAACACGCTGTCGCTGTTCGGCCTGGTGCTGGCGATCGGCATCGTGGTCGACGACGCCATCGTCGTGGTCGAGAACGTCGAGCGCTACCTCACCCAGGGCATGTCGCCCAAGGAGGCGGCGCACAAGACGATGGATGAGGTCGGCAGCGCGCTGATCGCCATTTCGCTGGTGCTGATCGCCGTGTTCCTGCCGACCGCCTTCATCACCGGCCTGCAGGGCACTTTCTACAAGCAGTTCGCCATCACCATCGCCGCCTCGACCGCGATCTCGGCCTTCGTGTCCTTGACCTTGTCGCCGGCCATGGCCGCGATGCTGCTCAAGACCCATGCGCTGTCGCATGTCGAGAAGGCGAGCCCCAGTCTGATGGACCGCATCGCCTGGCCGATGCACTGGTTCTTCCGGCAGTTCAACCGCGGCTTCGACTGGCTGGCGAACGCCTACGGCCGCACCACGTCGCGGCTGATCCGCATGAGCTTCATCATGCTGCTGCTCTATGCCGGCCTGGTCGCCCTCACCTGGAACCGGCTGGCCTCGACGCCGACCGGCCTGGTGCCGCAGCTCGACCGCTCCTACCTGATCGCCGCCATGCAGCTTCCGGCCGGTTCGACCCTGGAGCGATCCGACGCGCTGGTCCGGCAGGCGAGCGAGATCATCATGTCTCGTCCGGGCGTCGAGCATGCCGTGGCCTTCGTCGGCTTCGACGGCGCCACCTTCACCAACGCCCCCAACACCGGCGTGATCTTCGTCACCCTGAAGCCGTTCAAGGAGCGGCGCGATATCAGCAAGGACGCGATCCTGGCCGACCTGCGCGGCCAGATGTTCGCCTTGCGCGAGGCCTTCGTGTTCGTGCTCGAGCCGCCGGCCGTGCCGGGCATCGGCACCGGCGGCGGGCTCAAGGGCTATGTGCAGGATCGCGCCTCGCGCGGCCTGACGGCGCTGGAGGGCGCCACCTGGGCGCTGGCCGGCGCGGCAGGCCAAGCGCCCGGCCTCACCCAGGCTTTCACGCTCTACAACACGCGCACGCCGCAGATCTTCGCCGACATCGACCGCACCAAGGCCGAGCAGCTCGGCGTGCCGATTGCCCGCGTGTTCGAGACGCTGTCGGCCTATATGGGCTCGGCCTACATCAACGACTTCAACATCCTCGGTCGCACCTATCGCGTGACCGTGCAGGCGGACAATCCCTATCGCCTCACCTTGCGCGACGTCGAGAATCTGAAGACGCGCAGCGTCAGCGGCGAGATGGTGCCGATCGGCGCGGTCTCGACCTTCCGCGACATCACCGGCCCCTATCGCGTGGCGCGCTTCAATCTCTACCCGGCGGCCGAGGTCCAGGTGGCGCTGAAGCGCGGCTTCTCCTCCGGCCAGGGCATCGCCACCATGGAGGCCCTGGCGGAGAAGGTGCTGCCCTCGGGCTTCGAGCTCGCCTGGACCGAGATCGCGCTGCAGGAGAAGCTTGCCGGCAACACAGCCGTCCTGGCCTTTGGTCTCGCCGTACTGTTCGTCTTCCTGCTGCTGGCCGCGCTCTACGAGAGCTGGCTGCTGCCGCTCGCCGTCATCCTGATCGTGCCGATGTGCATTCTCGCGGCCATGGTGGGCGTCAATATCCGTGGGCTCGACCGCAACGTGCTGGTCGAGGTCGGCCTGGTCGTGCTGGTGGGCCTTGCCGCCAAGAACGCCATCCTGATCGTAGAGTTCGCCAAGCAGGCGCACGAGCAGGGCATGAACCGTTACGATGCCGCCATCACCGCGGCCCGCACGCGGCTGCGGCCCATCCTGATGACCTCGCTCGCCTTCATCCTGGGCGTGGTGCCGCTGGTGTTCAGCGAAGGCGCCGGCGCGGAGATGCGCCAGTCGCTGGGCACGGCGGTGTTCTCGGGCATGCTGGGCGTCACCGTGTTCGGCCTGATCTTCACGCCGCTCTTCTACGTGCTGAGCGTCGGACTGGCCGAACTGCGCTTCAAGTGGCGCAAGCAGGAGATCAAGCACGAGTTCAAGCCGGAGGGGTGATCGGTCTTAGGCGCCAACTTTGTGGGCGGACCAATATTTTCCTCACCCTGAGGAGCCGCGCGTAGCGCTGCGTCTCGAAGGGCATGGCCTGAGGCAACCGAAGGCTGGGAACGAGCACCACGCCTGAGGCCTACCCTTCGAGATGCGGCCCTACGGGCCGCTCCTCAGGGTGAGGGGTCTCTGTGAGTTAGCGCCTATGTGTTGATCTCCGTGGCGTGACGCCTCTCGTTCCGATCGTCGCCGATCACGCCGTCGCCGGTTTTGGCGGCGGACCAAGCAGGGCGAACGAGACCTGCACGACGCCGGCCACCAGGCCCATCGCGACGCCCAGGCGCCAGGCGAGGTCGTAGGAGCCCATCATGTCGAACAGCAGCCCGCCGCCGAAGGCGCCGAGGAAGCTGCCGATCTGGTGGCTCATGAAGGCCACGCCCTGGATCATCGCCTGCCAGCGCAGCCCGAACATCTCGGCGACCGAGCCTGCGACCAGCGGGCCGACGCCCAGCCACAGGAAGCCCATCAGCGAGGCGAAGACCAGGGTCGAGAGCGGTGTCGGCGGAAAGTAGAAGTAGGCCGCCAGCACGACCGAGCGGGCGATGTAGATGCCGCCCAGCAGGGCGAGCTTGGACCAGTGCCCGCCGGCCCAGCCGAAGAACAGGCTGCCGAACACGTTGAACACCGCGATCGCCGCCAGCGCCTCGGCGCTGAGCGTCGGATCCATGCCGCAGATCTCGAGATAGGACGGCAGGTGTGTGGTGATGAACAGAAGCTGCATGCCGCAGACGAAGTAGGCGCCGGTCATCACCAGGAAGGGCGGGCTGCGCGTGGCACTGGCGAGTGCGGCGCGCGCCGAGACGTTGCCGATCTGGTTGGCCGTGGCTGGCGGCAGGGGCAGGCGGTCGATCCGTCCGGCCAGCCAGGCCGCGGGCAACATGCCGGCCGCCAGCACCAGGAAGCCCAGCAGGCCCGCGCGCCAGCCCCATTCCTGGGTCAGGGCCTGGCCCAGCGGCGCGGCGAGCACGGCGCCCAGCGAGCCGGTGGCGGTGATGGCGCCCAGCACGAAACTGCGCAGCGCCCCGGGCACGGCACGCGACCCGACGGCCAGGGAAATCGCCGAGGCCGTGCAGGCGAGCGCCATGCCGATCAGCACGCCGCCGCCCAGCAGGACGCCCGTCATGCCGTCGGCCAGGGCGAACAGGGTGAGGCCCGCCAGATAGAGGGCCGAACCCGCGACCATGACCGGTCGGAAGCCCCGCCGGACCGCGACCGCGCCGGCGACCGGCTGCAGGAAACCCCAGGCCAGGTTCTGTACCGACATGGCAAATGCGAAATCGGCGACGCTCATGGCGATGTCGCGGGTCAGCGACGGCATCACCAGGCCGAAGCTCTGGCGCACCCCCATGCCGAGGCTCAGCATGATCGAGGCGCCGAGCAGGATCGGCAGGACCGGCCGCAGTTCCTTGATGACGGCCATGGCGCCCTTCCCCAACTTGATTACACAGGTCGGTGTACCTTATTGTCGAGAGAGACGAGGTCAAGGCAAAAGTACACAGGTCTGTGTAACATGACGCGATCCGACGACAGAACGGCCATGCAGGAACGCATCCTCGAGACGGCGGACCGGCTGTTCTACGGCCAGGGCATCCGCGCCGTGGGCGTCGACACGATCGCGGCCGAGGTCGGCATCAGCAAGCGCACGCTCTACAACTACTACCCCTCGAAGGACGACCTGATCGTGGCCTACCTGTCGCGGCGGCTGAAGCCGGCGCCGCCGTCGGAGCGGCCGCCGCTCGACCAGATCCTGGGCAATTTCGAGCGCCTGGAGCGTACGATAAGCACCAGCGTGTTTCGCGGCTGTCCCTTCGTCAACGCGGTGGCCGAGCTCAAGGACCCCAGCCACGCCGCCACGCGCATTGCGCTCGCCTTCAAGGAGCAGCGGCGCAAGTGGTTCCAGGAGCTGCTGGAGCGGCTGGGCGTGGCCGACGCGGAGACCTTGTCGCTGCAGCTCCTGCTGCTGGTCGACGGCGCCATCGCTGCCGCGATCGTGCGCGGCGATCCCAAGGTCGCAACAGCGGCGCGCCAGGCCGCGATGGTATTGCTTCAGGCGGCCGGCGTGGAGATGCCGCGCAAGCTCAGGAAGGATTAGGCCGCAGCACGCGGTGCAGATCGAGGCTTGGCGGCTTGTAGCCGAGCTGGCTCAGCAGGGTGTGCACCTGCGCGCGATGATGGGTCTGATGATTGAAGAAGTGCGGCAGGACGACAAGGAGCGGATCCTCGGTGTCGAGACCGGCATTGTTGATGTAGTGCACCGCACGGCTTTCAAAGCCGTGGGGCAGATCGGCGAAGAACTGTTCGATGCGACGATCCATCTGCTCGCGCGCCACGCGCAGCGCCTCGAACTTTTCGAACAGGATCGCGTCGAGATCGGTCGAGACATGGCTGCCGCCCTCGAGGCGCGCCATCCAGATACGATCGCCCAGGAGGAGATGATTGAGCGTGCCGTGCACGCTGCCGAAGAAGGCGCCGAGGTCGCGGCGGTACTCCGCGCCGCTCAGTTGGGCGCAGGCGGCGTAGAGGGCTTCGTTGGCCAGGCGATTGTAGCGGGCGTATTGCGCCCAAAGGATCGCCATCCCCCCGTCAGGCGCGCCCACGTCAGCGTGCGGCTGTGGCGACCCAGCGCGCGAAGGTCCGGGCCAGGCCAGCCACGACCGCCCCGCGCAGCCTGAGCGCACGCGCTTCGTAAGCCTGCCGTTCGGCGATGGTGGGATAGGGAACCGTGAACATCGAAACCTCCAAAGGATGGAAATGAACCTAATTCCATTCCTGAAGAAGGTTAATAAGGAGTGATTGACTATCACTTGTGAAAAAACTTCACTAATTGGACCATGATCGACCATGCCAGCGAGATGGCCGCCTTCGTGCGGGTCGTTGATTCCAATGGCTTTTCCGCCGCCGCGCCGGCGCTTGGCCTGTCGCCCTCGGCGGTCAGCAAGCTCGTCACGCGGCTGGAAACCCGTCTCGGCGTGCGCCTGCTGCAGCGGACGACGCGGGCGCTGCATCTCACCGAGGAAGGCGAGGCCTTCTATGCCACGGCCCGGCGCCTCGTCGGCGAGATCGAAGCCCTCGAAGCCCAGATCAGCCAGCGCAGCGACACACCCTACGGGTTGCTGCGGGTCACCACCTCGCTGGCCTTCTCGACCCATCAGCTCGCACCGGTGATCGGCGAGTTCCTGCAGCGCTACCAGCAGATCCAGCTCGAGCTGCTGCCGACCGACCGGGTGGTCGACATGATCGAGGAAGGCGTCGACGTCGCCGTCCGCATCGGTCGCCTGTCCGACACCAGCTTCATCGCCCGCAAGATCGGCGAGGATGTGCGTCTGGTCTGTGCCTCCCCCTCCTACCTCGCGCGTCGACGGGCGCCCGAACGGCCGGAGGATCTGGCGCGGCACACCTGCATCGTCTCGCGCGACCTGCCTTACCTCAATCGCTGGTCCTTCCGCATCGACGGTCAAATCCGCGAGATCGAGGTCGGCGGCCGCATCGCCGTCACCGAAGGCGAGGCGCAGATGCGGCTGGCGCTGCAGGGGCTGGGCATCGTGCGCCTGACCCGCCTCACCGTGGCCGACGCCATCAAGAAGGGCGAACTGGTCCCGCTGCTCGATGCCTTCCGCGCCGAAGGCCCGGTGCCAATTCACGCCGTCTATCCGCACCGCCGCCATCTCGCCCCCAAGGTCACGGCCTTCATCGACTTCATCCTCGAAAAATTCTCGCCGCCGCCCTGGGAGATTTAGGTGGTAGGTTTTCCTGAGAAGAAAGCGGAGGGGAGATGGATACCGAGGTAGACCTTTTCGTGCAGGCCTTCTGGGTGAAGTGCCGCGAGACGATCCGGCCGGAGTTCGATGCCGCCATCGAGACGCTGCGCGCCGCCGGCCACGAGGCGAGCGTCGCCACCCTCGAATTCTCACCCGACCAAGCGGGCAGCCCCGACGCCGCACCGGCGATCGTGCTCACCGTCCGTCCGCAGGGATCGAGCGCGTCGCCGGCGCTCCATATCCGCGGCGATGTCGTGACCAAGGAAGTCACCGCCGTATCGGCTCTCGAAACCCCTCGCAGATACGATCTGGCGGAGATCGATGCTGCCGTCGTAAAGCGCGAGCTTGCGGCAACGTTCCCGACCCTGCTTGCCGCCCACTAATTCGAGGAGGATCGCATGCCAGATGCCATCGACGACCTGTTCCGCCGTTTCGGCAAGGCCTTCAACAAGGCCGACGTCGAGGAGATTGCCGCCTGCGTCACCGACGATTTCGAATGGCGTCTCAACGCCGGCGGCGCGCCGGCCGGCCGCGTGATTCGCGGCAAGGAGGCGCTGCGTGCCCACTTCAATGACAAGAGCACGGCGCACCGCGAGGCACGCTACTCCGAGGCCAGCATCCATCGCGCCGGCGACAAGCTCTTCGGCACCTTCCGCGTCACCGGCGTCGATCATGCCGGCAAGCCGTTCGACCGTTACGGCATCGACCTCTACGAGCTGAAAGACGGCAAGATCGCCCTCAAGGACAGCTACCTGAAGGTCGACTGAACCCATGACCAACGACACGGTTCTGTGGGAGATCGACCGGCGCGGCGTGGCCACCGTCACGCTGAACCGGCCGAAGGTGAACAACGCCTACAACGGCGATCTCATCCAGGGTCTGCACGACGCCATGGATGCGCTGGGCAAGGAAGAGCATCTGCGCATCGTCGTGCTGCGCGGCAACGGCAAGCATTTCCAGGCGGGTGCCGACCTGTCCTGGATCACCGGCGTCGCCGATCAGTCGCCCGCCGAGAACGACCGGGTGAGCCGCCTGACCGCGGAAGCGATCCGCCGCCTCGACACGTGTCCAGTGCCGACGCTCGCGCTGATCCAGGGCGGCTGCTTCGGCGGCGGCACGGGCATCGCAGCAGCATGTGACGTCGTCGTCGCCTCTGAGGACGCGATCTTCTCCATCAGCGAGACGCGCTGGGGCCTGATGGCCGGCATCATCCTGCCGCAGCTCTGCCAGGCCATGAGCTTCCGCCAGGTCCGCCGCTATGCGCTGACCGGCGAACGTTTCGGTGCGGCGGAGGCCTGCCGCCTCGGCCTGGTGCACGAAGTCTGCCCGACCGGCGGTCTCGATGACGTCGGCAAGCGCATCGTCGAGTCGGTATTGATGAATGCCCCGCGCGCGACGACGGCGACCAAACTGCGCTCGCTCGCTTCGGCACGTGCCTTCGTCGATGACGGCGAACTGCGCGACCTGATCGAGGAACATGCCCGCACCCGCCAGCAGCCCGAAGCCCGCGAAGGCCTCGCCAGCTTCCGCGAAAAGCGCAAGCCGAGCTGGTATCCGGGTTAGCGCTGGGAAGGCGCGACTTCGCGCGAAGTGGCGCTAACTTCTGCGCGGACCAGCAACACAACCTCACCCTGAGGAGCGAGCAAAGCGAGTGTCTCGAAGGGTGGACCTCAGACGTGGTGCTCGCTCCCACCCTTCGAGACGCGGCCTGCGGCCGCTCCTCAGGGTGAGGAATCTCTCTAAGCGAGCGCCAATGAGTGGCGTGCTCCCAGCACCTACTCCGCCGCCTGCTTCTGCGCCGTGCGGTCCGGGGTCAGCGTATAAGTCGTGAACTGGCGATTGAGCGCCGGCATCGGGCAGGCTTCGAGATGGCCTTCCGCCGGCCGCATCAGGATCATTGCCGTGGTCGCGGTCATGACGCCGCGATTGCTGAGCCGCGGCGGGCGGCACACCGAGTGCGGCGTGCCCCAGTCATCGAAGAAGGCCTGGCGGAAGTCTTCGAGGGTGAGCTTGCCGCGCTTCGGTGAAAGCTGATCGCGCACGCGCTTGTCGCGGTAGATCGAATCCGGCGTCTCGGCGAGGCCAGTGTCCTTCACCTTGGCGCGCGCCGATTCGGCGATCCAGTGGTTGGCATGCACATAGAGGCCACGGTCCGGCGCGATCCAGAACGTATCGTCGGGCGCGCATTCGAAGCCGAAGGCCTCGCCACCGCAATGGCTGACGGCCATGTGGTTGGAGCCGAGCTTGGGCGTCGCGACGACGGTGTGGACGGCGAAGGCGAGATGTGCCGCCTCCAGCACCTTGCGGCGGATGAAGGGCAGCGGCACGCCGGGGCCGCGCTGATAGTCGCGGTCGCATTCCAACGCGTTGGCTGTGAGGCCGATACCGGCCGAGGTCATGCCGGAGCGGGCAAGACCGCCGGCTTCGGTGAAGGTCAGGATGTCAGGCCCGTCGTCGCGGCGGATGCGCAGCACCACGCCGGTCTCCGCGCACTCCGCCCGCCAGTCCCAGTTCTGGCCATGCAGCAGCACGCCGTCGGCGCTGGCTTCGGGCAGCGCCAGCGCGGCCGTGCAGCCATCGGGAACCTGCGCGATCTGCTGCGCCGCCTGCTGCTTGCGCGCCGCCACCACCAGCTCGGTGCGGGCATTCATCAGCACGACCGCGGCGAAAGGCTCGTTGGCGCCCTCGGCGATGCCGCGCATCTCCTCGACATAGGCCGGATCGAACTTCTCGATGGCCGGCACCATCGCTTCGGCGCGACGCTCGAGCTCCTTCCAATCGACTCCGCTCTTCAGAAGCGACTCGGCGTACATCTTGGCGCCGCGCCGTAGCCGATCGGCCGCGGCCTTGCCATGCGTGCGTCCCCGCTCCCGAGGGCTGCCGGAGAGATCGATCAGCGGGAAGGGAGCGTAGGTCGTCATGAAGCCTCCGGGATGGCCCCGGACAGCGGGGCCTTAGGGATGTCCGAGCAGGGCCTGCCGGAACCGGTCCTTGAGATGCGCACCGTCCTGCGGCGGCATGACGAACTCTAGCTTCTCGACCATCACCTTGACGAGCCGGAACACCGGCCCCGTCTTGGTCCGCACGTCCTTCACGAGCTGTGCGACCTCGGAAGCCTCGCGCACCGTGGCGGTATCGGCGATGCCGCAGCCGCGCGCGATCATCGCGAGGTCGGTGCCGGCACCCGAATCGGTCGGGCCGTTGTTGCGCGGGCTGGTGTGGGTCGCCTGATTGCCGGTCTCGCCGAACTTCTCGTTGTCGAGCACGACGATCGCGAGATTGTCGGGCTGCTGGCTGGCCACGGTGGCGAGCGATCCCAGGCTCATCAGCATGTCGCCGTCGCCCGTGATCACCAGCACACGCTTCGTGGGCTGCGCCAGGGCGAGGCCCAGACCCATGCCGACCGGTGCCCCCATCGAGCCCCATAGCGGCATGTTGAGCGGGCGATCGCCCGCTTCGGTGATGTCCCAGTTCGACGAGCCGAGGCCCGCGATCACCAGCAGATTGTCGTCGGCACCTTCCAGGATCTTCTTCACCAGCGGGCGGCGCTGCAGGGTGGCCTTCAGAGTATTGGCACTCATGTCACTTCTTCCCGAAATTCTTGATGCCGATCAGCTTCTGGCGCAGCAGCACTGCAACGGACTGGCCGCCGTTGAAGGCCGAGCGCGCCGCGGCGTCGACGGTGGCCTTCACCTCGGCAGCAGTCTCGACCGAGTAGACCAGGACGCCCATCGCTTCGAGCACCTTGGGCGTCGCCTGGCCCATGGGATACTGCCAGGAATTGAACTCGCCCCAGTCGCCGCGCATGGTGATCAGGGTCAGGAAGGGAAAGCGCAGGGTCTTGGGCATGCCCATCAGGTTGATGGTGTTGCCGACGCCCGAGCTCTGCATCAGCAGCACCGAGCGCTGCCCGCCGAGCCATGCCCCGGCAGCCAGGGGAATGCCTTCCTCCTCCGTCGTCAGCGCCAGGGTGCGGATCGCGTTGGACCGCTGGCAGGCCTCGATCAGGCGGCCATGGCCGGCATCGGGTACATGGTAGACCTGCTTGACGTCGTGATCCTGCAGAACCTCGAAGATCTGGTCGCGCCAATCAGGCGCTGCGCTCGCGTTCATGTCTCTCCCGTCGCTGGTGCGGGTCGAGTGTAGCTATCGCGAACTTCGTCTTCGAAGACCTTTCTCTGTGAGCAGCTATATCGATATTGTATGGCTCGATGGAGATTTCCCAGCTTCGGACCCTGATCCACGTCGCCGAGCTCGGCAGCCTCAGCAAGGCGGCCGACCGGCTGGGGATTGCCCAGCCGGCGCTCAGCCGCCAGGTGCGGCTGCTCGAGGAGGAGCTGGCGGTGCGCCTGTTCGCCCGCCACGGCCGCGGCATGGTGCTGACCGAGAAAGGCCACGAGATCCTCGAGCACGCGCTGCGCGTGATGGCGGAACTCGAGGAGATCCGGGCGGCGGCATCGGATCTCGACACGCCCTTGCGCGGCCGGATCGGCATCGGCTTTCCGCCGACCGTTGCCGACATCATCTCGGTGCCGCTGGTCGCCGCCTTCGGCAAGGCCCATCCGCAGGCCGAGCTGCGCCTGGTCGGCGCCTATACCGGCTACCTGCTGGACTGGCTGCATCGCGGCGAGATCGACCTCGCCGTGCTCTACGACCCGCATGCCGCGCGCTCGCTGCGCTCGCAGCCGCTGCTGCTGGAAGACCTGTTCCTGATCGGTCCGCCCGGCTCGGGTCTTTCGGGCAGCCAGGCTGTCCCGTTTCGGACCCTCGCTGGCAAGCGCATCCTGCTGCCCAGCACACGCCACGGCCTGCGCACCATCGTCGAACAGTGCGCCATGGAGGCGGGCATCACGCTCGATGTCGCCGTCGAAGCCGATTCCTACGCGACCTTGAAGGACCTGGTCCGCCACGGCCATGGCTGGACCATCCTGCCGCTGCCGCCCATTCACGACGACATCGCCGCCGGACGGCTGGCGGCGGCACCCCTGATCGATCCCGTGCCGGTCAGGCGGCTGGTTCTGTCCTATCCTGCGGACCGGCCGGTCTCACGCCTTGCCCGATTTGCCGGGGAGGCGATCGGGAGCATTGTCGCCGATCACGTCGCACGTGGGATCTGGCCGGGCCAGTTGCTGGATATGGACCAAGAGCACGGTGCACGACGGTCTTAGCGGCAGGCGGACACACACCTCATTGCGCCTTTATCCCCTTGGCCTTGAGCACGCGTTGCCAGTAGTTGCTCTCCGTCTCGATCGTCTTGGCGAACTCGGCCGGCGAGCCGTCCAGAGCCACGATCATGCCGAGCTCTTCGAACGACTTGCGCATTTCCGCGACCATGGCCTCCTGAAGAGCGCGATGCAGTCGATCGACGATGGCCGTCGGCGTGCCGCCCGGCAGCATCAGGCCGAACCACGCGCTGGTATCGGCTTCGGCGAATCCGGCTTCCGCCAGCGTCGGAATCTCGGGCGCGGACGGAGAGCGCTTCAGCGATGTCACCGCGAGCGCTCGGAGCTTGCTGTCACGTACGAGCGGAAGGGCGGTTCCGATGTTGCAGAAGCAGGCGCTGACCCGCCCTGACAGCAGGTCCGGATAGATCGCCGGACCGCCCTTGTAAGGAACGGGCGTGAGGCTGACGCCGGCCAGATTTTCGAGGAAGACTCCGGCCAGGTGCTGCGATGTACCGATGCCGACATGGGCATAGGTGAGGCCTTCCGGCCTGCTTCGCGCAAGGCTCACGAACTCGGCCAGCGTCTTGGCGGGAAGTTCCGGCGGCACGACGAGCAGGTTGGGTGTGACGACCACACGCGAGACGGGGGCAAGGTCACGGACCGGATCGTAGCCCATATTGTCGAACAGATGCTGGTTCACCACGAGACTGGCATTGCCGGCCAGCAGTAGCGTGTGCCCGTCGGGCGAAGATTTAGCGACCGCCGCCGCAGCGAGATTGCCGGAAGCACCAGGCAGGTTCTTGACGACCACGGGCTGTCCCAATTCATCCTTGAGCTTGTTGCCGATGGTACGTGCAACCATGTCCGGTGCCGATCCAGCGGGGAAGCCGACGACGATCTCGACCGGTCGGCTGGGATAGGCCGGTTGCGCGGTCGCTGGACCAAACACCGTCAGTAGGCAGAGCAAGGTGCTGGCCACCGCTAAAAGCTTGCCAGCTCTGCGCTCAATTGGCGTAGACGTCGATCGACTCATGGAACGGCACTCCTTCGAGCTTGTCGCTGCCAGTATCCGGATTGGATGGACAAGGACCGTCAAAAAGGCGTGAAAGGCTGTGTCCCCTCGCCTAAGAATATCGGGGCGAACGGTCGAACAAACCGGCCAGCCGCCCCCTGCGGCCGCCAGGGCACGGATGCCAAAACAATGTCGCAGCACGGCAAACCGGCGATCAACCTCCTTGGGCCCTTCGAGCTGAGAGCAGGACAAGGCCCTTCGCCTAAACTGCCCAAGAAGGCCCAGGCATTACTCTGTTTCCTCGCGATCGGCCGCGGCCGGCCCATGTCACGCGATCAGCTCTCGACCCTGCTGTGGGGCGATACCCCCACGGAGCAGGCACGGCAGAGCCTTCGGCAGTCGCTCTCTTCCCTGCGCACGGCTCTAGGTGCCCAAGACGCGCCGCTCCTCGTCGCCAACGCAACCGACGTCATGCTGGCGGGCGGCGACGGGATTTCAGTGGATACGGAGACCTTTCTCGATCTGTCGGCTTCCGCCGAAATCGAGGGCCTGAAGCGCGCCGGCGGCCTCTATCGCGGCGAATTGCTGGCCGGCTTGCACGTCGAAGCCGATCCGTTCGAACGCTGGCTCGGCGCTGAACGGCAAAAATGGCTCGGCGTACAGCTCGAACTGCAGAATCGTCTGGCTATGATCCAGGCCAAGGTTGGCCGGATCGCCGAGGCAATCGCGTCGGCGCAGCGCGTCGTCGAACTCGATCCGCTGAACGAGCCCGCGCATCGCCTGTTGATGCAGTTGCTCGCCCGATCGGAGCAGCGTGCCGCGGCGCTCAGGCAGTACGAACAGTGCCGCGAGATACTGCACCAAGAGCTGGGTGTCGCGCCCGAAACCAAGACCGTGCAGCTCGCTGATATCATCCGATCCGGCGCGCCTGCCGCCGAGATTGTTCCTCAGCCGACCAAAACCTCCCGATCCGATCGCGGTGAGGCGGGTCCCGACAAGCCGTCGATCGTCGTCCTGCCGTTCGCCAATCTGAGCGGTGATCCGGACCGTGATTATTTCGTCGAAGGATTGGTCGACGACATAAGCGTCGCGCTCGGGCGCGAAAGCTGGTTGTTCGTCCTCGCGGGACCATCGGCGCAGGCCTTGAAGGCAGTGGCCGGCGATTTGTCGACGATCTCCACGAAGCTGGGTGTTCGGTATGTCCTCAAGGGCAGCGTACGCATTGCCGGCGACGATGTCGTCCTCGTTGCCCAACTCACCGATGCGCAACGTGCCGTGCAGATCTGGTCGGAACGTTTCCACGACCGGATCGACAACATATTTGCCCTGCAGGAAAGGCTGACGACAAGGGTCGTGGCGATGATCGCGCCGGCCTTGAAGTCGGTGGAAGTCGATCGCGCGCGGCGCAAACCGACGAACAATCTGACGGCCTACGATCTCTACCTGCAGGCACTGCCGCGCTTTCGGTCGAGCCGACAGACGAACGAAGAAGCACTCGCCTTGCTGCGCCGTGCCGTCGAGTTGGATCCCGGCTATCCGACGGCGCACGCGCTGGCGGCTCGCTGCTTCCAGTTCCAGCTCATGTTCAACTGGCGGCCACCTGACGATCCAGGCTTTGCCGAAGGCGTCCGATTTGCGCACCGGGCCCTGGAGATCGGCAAGGACGATTCGGAAGCCTTGTGGATGGCGGCGCTGGCCCTGGTGCATCTTTCAGGGGAGATCGACCATGTCCTCGCGCAAATGGAACGGTCGCTCGCGCTCAATCCCAATTCGGCAAACGCCTGGACTGCGAGCTGCTTCGTGCACAGCTATCTCGGAGACAGCGTCACGGCGATCGACCATTTCCAGCGTGCCCAGCATCTCAATCCGCTGGACTTGTCGCAGCATGTCCACTGGAACGCAGTGGCCTGGGCCTACCTGGGTGACGATCGTCTCGAGGACGCGCATGACGCGGCCGTCCGAACGCTCAATGTCGTTCCGACCTATCCGCCGGGCTTGCGGATGAAACTGAGCACCTGTGGCCTGCTGGGTCGCCATGACGAGGCGCGGGCCTGCGTGGAACGACTGCTCGAGGTGCAGCCCGGTAGCAGTGTGCGGTGGTTGAGCCGGTTCCTGCGAGCCGCGCTGCAACGCAATCGCCATGCCTACGAAATCTATATCGAGGGCGCCCGACGCGCTGGTCTGCCGGAAAGCTGAGGCACTGTTCGACGTGGAGCATGACGGTCAGAATGGCTTCAGCACCACCAGGAACACGATGGCGATCATCAGCAGGGTCGGCACCTCGTTCCACCAGCGGTAATAGGTGGCGGGCCGCGTGTTGCGGTCGGCTTCGAACTCCTTGCGCCAGCGGCCGTAGAGGTGATGCACGAAGGTCAGGCCGACCACGAGGAAGAACTTCATCTGCCACCAGCCGGCATGCCACCACTCGCCACGCCAGGCGAGAAGCAGGCCGAACAGCCAGACGAGGATCATCGCTGGATTCATGATGCCGCGCAGGAGACGGCGCTCCATCACCTTGAAGGTCTCGCTTTGCGGTGAGCCTATCGGCGCATCGGCGTGATAGACGAAGAGGCGCGGCAGATAGAGAAGGCCCGCCATCCAGGCGATCACCGCCACGATGTGCAGCGCCTTCAGGATCTCATAGAGCATCGACGTCTCCTTTTGTCGCCTCCCCTCTTTGCGCTGACCGATTCGCATGTCGCTGTGGCGCGCCTGGCGGCTCTTTCATGTTCCTCTCCCCCTTGGGGGAGAGGTTAGGTGAGGGGGTGGCCGAGATCGCAGGGGCTCGTGGTCTCCGCGTCCTTCGATTCCCCCTCACCCAACCTCTCCCCCGAAATGGGGGAGAGGAGAATGAAAGAAGTAGCTGTGCTCAACCTATGGGCGATGTGCGAATAAGACAGCGTCTCTGTGAGGGAGAAAAATATCTATGCCGCCTTCCCCGCGGCGATCAGCGGACAGCCGAGATGGGCCCGGCTGCAGGGCATCGACTTGGCGCCATGGCAAACCGTCCCGGTCGGCTCCGCCAGGGCGGCGCGCACGCGATCGGCGAGGCCTGCGATGAAGGACGGATGCGTGCCCACGGTCGGTACTCGAACATAGGTCGACACCCCGTTCTTCTCGGCAAGATGACGATACTCGATGTCGAGTTCGACCAGGGTCTCGGAGTGCTCCGACACGAAGCTCAGGGGATAGAGCACCACGGCCTTGCCGTCGGCGCCGGCGCGCGCGATCTCGGCATCGGTCGACGGGCCGATCCATTTCAGCGGCCCCACCCGGCTCTGATAGCAGACCGACCAATCGAGGCCGCCGATCCGATCGGCGATCGCCTGCGCCGTCCTCTCGACCTGGCTCTGATAGGGATCGCCGGCCTTGATGACCCGCTCGGGCAGGCCATGCGCCGAAAACAGCACGCGCGTCGCCAGGGTGCCGGCCTCGCGCAGCCCCTGCTGCAAGAGTTCGGTCGAGGCGGCGATGAAACCGTCCTCGTCGGGATAGCAGCAGACAGTCTGGGTCGACACCACGAGCTTGGCCTTGGCTGCTGCTTCCCGCCAGGCCTTCACCGACGAATCGGTCGTCGTGGTCGAGAATTGCGGATAGAGCGGCAGCAGCACGATGCGATCGGGAGCGAAGCGTTTCACCGACCGCACGACGGCGTCCGTCATCGGGTGCCAGTAGCGCATGCAGACATAGCCGCGCCATTCGTGATCCGGACCTAATGCTTCTTCGAGCGCCCGCGCCTGCGCCTCGGTCTGCCCGAGAATGGGCGAGCTGCCGCCGATCCTGGCGTAGATGCCCTGCGCCTTGGGCGTGCGCCGGCGGGCGATGAAGCTGGCCAGCGGCCCGCGCAGCAGCGCCGGCAGGCGCAGGATCGCTGGATCGCTGAACAGATTGCGCAGGAAGGGCTGCACCGCTTCGGGCGAGTCGGGCCCCCCGAGATTGAACAGAATGATCGCGACCTTCACGACTCACCCGGTTTCCAGGTCCGTACGATCTCGACGAGTTGCGCGACATGCTCCGGCGGCGTCTGCGGTACGACACCATGGCCGAGATTGAAGATGAACGAGCCGTGCCCAAGCTTGTCGAGGATGCGCCTGGCTTCTCGCTCGAGGGCCGCGCCGCCCGCGACCAGCATGATAGGATCGAGATTGCCCTGCACACAGATATGCGGCTGCAGTTCCTTGGCCGCCCAATGCGCGCCGATGCCGGTATCGAGCGACAGGGCGCTGAAGCTGTCCGGCCGGCGATACATCAACGCCGCCGGGCCCACAGCGCGTGGAAAAGCCAGGACAGGGACGTTGGGATGGCGTTCGCGCAGCCCCGTGGCGATGCGTACCATGGGGTCCAGCGACCAGCGGAAGAGCTGCTCCTCCGGCAGCACGCCGGCCCAAGAATCGAAGAGCTGCACCCCGTCGACGCCGGCTTCGACCTGGTTGGAAAGGTGATCGACCACGGACTCGACCAGCAGGTCGATCAGCAGCCCGAAGGATTCGGGGTGCCCATAGGCCCACTTCTTCACTTTGGCGAAGTCGCGGCTGCCGCTGCCTTCGATCATGTAGCAGGCAAGCGTGAAGGGCGCGCCGGCAAAGCCCAGCAGCGCCGTCTCGCGCGGCAGGGCGGCCCGGGTCTGCCGGATCGCCTCGTAGACGGGCGCGAGATGGTCGGCCAGCCGGGCGCGCGACAGCCGGGCGAACTGTGCCGGATCGGTCAGGGCCTCGAGTTTCGGGCCCTCGCCCTCCTCGAACCAGACTTTCTGGCCGAGCGCATCCGGAACGACCAGGATGTCGGAAAAGATGATGGCGGCGTCGAAGCCGAAACGCCGGATGGGCTGTAGGGTTACTTCGACCGCCTTGTCCGGCGTGTAGCAGAATTCGAGGAATGACCGGGTGGTCGCGCGCACGGCGCGGTATTCCGGCAGGTATCGGCCCGCCTGGCGCATCAGCCAGACCGGTGGCGTCGCAAAGCGCCGCCCGGCCAGTGTCTCCAGGAATTTCCCGCTGCTCAACGCATCATCCTCATGCCTTCCCTCTTACCTAATCATAATAGGTAGTAGGAGTAGTAGAGGGTGTGGCACATGGGGATGCGCCTTATTGATGAATGCTCCCCAGGCGCCTGTGGATCGGCGACGCCCGATTCCACGCGATTCGGGCGCAGGATTCCCGATTCGCAGGATTCTCCTCCCAAGCTGTCCGCAAGGGATGATCACCGGGATGGGACGGGCGCGCCGGGGTTGGAATCCGGGCCTCCGGGAAAAGGTCGCCGGCTGTCCCCGTCTTCCAACCGACAATCCCGCATTTCTCCCGAGAGGCCTGTGGGGTAAAACGGGCCGTGGCGAACCGGAATTTTCACGTCCATCTCGTGTCCGACTCGACCGGCGAGACCGTGTCGAGCGTCGCGCGCGCCTGTCTCGTGCAGTACGAAGGCATATTCGTGCAGGAGCATGTCTGGTCGCTGGTGCGCACACCGGGCCAGATGGAGAAGGTGATGCAGGCGGTCGAACGCGATCGCGGACCTGTGCTGTATACGCTGGTCGATCCCGAACTGCGCGACGTGGTGCGTGATCATTGCCGGCGTCTGCAATTGCCCTGCGTCGGTGTGCTCGATCAGGCGATGAGTGTGCTGGCCGTGCATTTCCATTCCAAGAGCGAGCAATGGCCCGGCCGCCAGCATCAGCTCGACGAAGGCTATTTCGATCGCATCGATGCCATGCACTACACCTTGGCGCACGATGACGGGCAGTCGACCCACGATCTCGAGGATGCCGACGTCATTCTCGTCGGGCCGTCGCGCACCTCCAAGACACCGACCTGCGTCTACCTCGCCAATCGCGGGGTGCGTGCCGCCAACGTGCCGCTGGTGCCCGCCGTGCCGCCGCCGGTCGAACTCGAGGAAGCCAAGCGCCCGCTGATCGTGGGCCTGATCACCGATCCGGAACGGCTGGTGCAGATCCGCGTCAATCGCCTGCGGCTGCTGCAGCGCGAGACCGAGACGGACTATACGGACATGGAGCGCGTGCAGCGCGAGATCCAGGAAGCGCGCCGCCTCTACGCCCGCCGCAAGTGGGCGACCATCGACGTCACACGCCGTTCGATCGAGGAAACGGCGGCGGCGATCCTGCAAATGCTGGCGACACGTCGCGATCAGAGGTTGCAGGCCGGATAACGAAGCGGGAGGCGACCATGAGGGCAGCCTTTGTAGCGTTGGGTCTGGTGTTCGGGAGCATGGCGGCAGGAGCCGCCACGGGGATCACGGCGGCTTGGGCCGCCAATGGGATCGACGTCAAGCGGGGCGGCGACGCCAACGTCTATGGCAATTGCGTGCCGAGCCTGATCGTCGAGAACAAGTCGGGCGAGACGATCGGCTATCTGCAGGTCGATGTCGTGCTGGCGCTGAATGACGGGCGTGAGCGGACGGTCGAGCTGGCCTCTTCCTATCGCGAGGGCGCGCCCTTTCCCATCGCGCCCGGCCAGACGGCGACATTGAAACAGCATCTCGACCTGTCGCGCGCGCTGGGCGTGCCCTGCGGCGAGGTCAAGGAACGCAAGGTCTCTCGGACGATCTGCGAGACAGCGCGTGGCACAGCCTGTGCATCGTCGGTCTCCGTCAAACCCTGAGGCTTTTTCATGAATTTCCGTCGCAGGACTCTTCTCGGCGCCGCCGGCGCCTCCCTTGTCGCGGCCCCGGCCATCGGCCCGGCGCGGGCGCAGAGCGACTTTCCTAACAAGACGCTGAAGATGATCGTCCCCTACCCGCCGGGCGGCGGCACGGACGGGCTGGGCCGCATCACCGCGCAGTTCCTGGGCGAAAAGCTCGGCCAGCAGATCGTGGTCCAGAATGTCGGCGGGGCGTCCGGCACGATCGGGTCCGACACCGTGCGGCGCGCCGAGCCCGACGGCTATACGCTGCTCTTCAATGCGAGCCTGTTCGTGCTCGGCAAGACGGTGGTTCCCTCCTGCCCTTACGACCCGCAGACCGATTTCCGCGCCATCGCCCAGGCGGGCGAGGCGCCTCTGGTCCTGCTGGCCAACAACAACGTGCCGGGCAACGACTATGCGAGCATCATGGCGGCGGTGACGAAGGACCCGAAGAAGTTCTTCTTCGCGCTGTCCTCCGGGGGCGCGGCGGGCCATATCGCGACCTTGGCCTTCCTGAAGCGGACCGGCCTGCCGATCGACACGATCATGTACAAGGGCACGGCGCCGGCGAACACCGACCTGATGTCGGGAGCGGTGCAGTTCTTCATGGATCCCTGGACGGCGCTGCTGCCGCTGGCCACTTCGGGCCGGGCCAAGGGTGTGTTCGTCACCTCCCGCCAGCGCACGCCGCTTGCCCCCAACATCCCGACCACCGACGAGGTCGGTCTGAAGGACTTCCACCTGAGCTCCTGGTACGGCGTGTGGGCGCCCAAGGACACGCCCGACGCGATCGTGAACAAGCTCGCCGCGGCGATGGCCGAGGTCTCGAAGGACAAGGGTTTCAACGAGAAGACCACGTCGCTCGGCATCGTGCCGACCGCCCGCGGGCCCAAGGAGTTCGCGGCCTTCATCAAGGAGGAGGTCGACACCAACACCGCGCTCCTGAAGGACGCAGGATTCAAGCCGGAGTGACGGCCCCTTGAAAGGGACTGTACGGAGCTGTACAGTTCTCCCATAGGTGCGATATGGCCAAAGAACTACGCAAGGGCGCTGAGGAAGCGCGTAACCAACTTCCGGACTTGCTGGCTGCCGCGGAGCAAGGACGCTCGACGATCATTACGCGCCACGGGCGTCCGGTGGCGGCGCTCGTGCCGATCGACGCCTATCGTCCGACGGGTCGGCAGCAATCTCTGCTTCCCTTGTCGGGGAGCGGACGAGGTCTGTGGGGAAAGAACAGCACACGCACCCTTGAGCGGCTGCGCGACGAATGGAGCCGATAGATCTCGCAGGTTTGCCTGAGCAGGCGCTTCTCCTACTGGATTCCGCACCGGTCATCTATTTTCTCGAGGAGCATCCAAGATTCAAACGGCGCTTCTTGCCATTGTTCGAAGCACATGCGTCGGGTGATCTCCGTTTTGCAGTGACGACGATCACGATGGCGGAAGTGATGACTGGGCCGTTGCAGGCAGGCGATGATGCGCTGGTTCGACGCTATCGCACGGTTCTGGAATCCTGGCAGATGGTGGAACTCACCGGTGACATCGCGGAGAGTGCGGCAAGGCTACGTGCGACGCTGCGCTTCAGGTTACCGGATGCGGTACAGGTTGCCAGTGCTCTGGCAATCAATGCGGCAGCGCTCGTCACGCACGATCGTGATTTTTCACGCGTCCGTTCGTTGCGCATTATATCCTGATTTGAACCGAGACTTGCGGACTGCGGCCGTCACTCCGCCGCTTTCGGCACCGGATCGAAGCGGGCGTCGAAGTCGCGGATGGCGGTTTCGACCGACGCGGCGACCTGCTTCAGCTTCTCCTGGTTCACGACCTTGAGGCCGAACAGGTCCTTCACATAGAAGACGTCGACGGCGCGCTCGCCGTAGGTGGTGACATGCGCCGAGGCGATCTGCAGGTTGACGCGGGTGAGCGCGCGCGTGACGACATGCAGGAAGCCGGGACGATCGCGGCCGTTGACCTCGATCACGGTGAAGGTGTCGGAGGCGTTGTTGTCGATCAGCACGCGCGGCTCGACGGTGAAGACGCGATCGCGCTTGGGCCAGGAGGCCCGCTGATTGTCGAGCTCGCGCTGCACGTCGAGGCGGTTGGAGAGCGCCAGCTCGACCCGGGCGGCGAGGCGCGCCAGGCGTTGCGGGCCGTCGAACGGCTTACCTTCGAGGTCCTGGATCCAGAACGTGTCGAGCGCCATGCCGTTGGCCAGGGTGAAGATCTTGGCATCGACGATGTTGGCGCCGCTGATCGCCATGGCGCCGGCGAGGCGGGCGAACAGGCCGTGGGTGTCGAGAGTGTAGATCGTGACTTCAGTGACCGAACGCTCGATATCGACACGATGCTCGATGGCCAGCGGCTGTTTGTCGCGTTCGGCGCGGCGCACCAGCTCGGCCTGGCGTACGAGCGTTTCCGTCGGAAAGGAGAGCCAGTAGGGCGCGTAGCCGCGGGCGAAATGGGCGTCCTTGTCGGCATCGGGCCAGCCGGCCAGCCGGTCGGCGACGTCGGCCTGGATGTGCTTGAGGCGCTCGCCGCGGCCGCCGGCCAGGGTGCCGCCCGACAGGACCTGCTCGGTGGCGCCGTAGAGCTGGCGCAGAAGGGCCGCCTTCCAGTTGTTCCAGACGTTGGGGCCGACGGCGCGGATGTCGCACACGGTGAGGACCAGCAATAGACGCAAGCGTTCGGGCGATTGCACCAGCGCGGCGAAGGTGTCGATGGTCTTGGGATCCATCAGGTCGCGCTGGAAGGCGGTGGCCGACATGGCGAGGTGATAGCGCACCAGCCAGGCCACGGTTTCGGTCTCGGCAGCGCTCAAGCCCAGACGTGGACCAAGCTGCATCGCCACGTCGGCGCCGAGGATCGAGTGATCGCCGCCGCGACCCTTGGCGATGTCGTGCAGCAGAACCGCGAGATAGAGGACCGGCCGCGACAGGATCTTGTGGACGACATCGGCCGACAGCGGATGGTCTTCCTTGAGGGCACCCGATTCGATGCGCGACAGGATCCCGATGGCGCGGATCGTGTGCTCGTCGACCGTATAGGTGTGATACATGTCGTGCTGCGTCTGCGCGACGACGCGACCGAAATCGGGAATGAAGCGGCCGAACACACCGGCTTCGTTGAGGCGCCGCAACGTCGTTTCAGGGTCGTTCGGCGACGTCAGCATCTCCATGAAGAGACGATTGGCCTCGGGATCGCTGCGCAGCCGGTCGACCAGTCGGATGTTCTGGGTGATCAGCCGCAAGGTCGCGGGATGGATATCGAGGCCGTTCTCCTGCGCGACATGGAAG
>Ga0209930_1000581_pt1 | contig 82028 bp, 99 predicted proteins | sample ThiBiot_500_biof_2_FD_183948 | JGI IMG/M metagenome (GOLD analysis project Ga0209930, IMG submission 183948) | Wastewater bioreactor microbial communities from Cape Town, South Africa - Thiocy_cont_500_biof (SPAdes) | ecosystem: Engineered > Bioreactor > Thiocyanate-remediating >...
AACAATAGTTCTCATATCCATCAGGAGAACAGCTCGATCTTTTCACAGATCGCTTTTTTGTGTATATCTTGACAGGATGTTAGAGTAGATTTACTGCATACAAAAGAAAAACAAGGTTGTATTCCCTCATTCACTATTTTGTCACGGTCGAGTTAAGTCATATTCTTACCCGACTGTTCTATATTGACTAGTCTTACTTTTCTTCTCTTTCCTCACCACACGGTGCACGCACTCAGCGCGTGTTCAAAAATTCTTTGAAAACAAAGAAACTCCTCAAGAACTGCCGAATAACATGGAACGGCCGCTGCTGGCTGAGCCTGGGTTACAATCAAACGTAACCGGTAGTACAAACCCGGATGTGGCATCACGCCGAAACTGCTCTACTTCTGAAATTTACATGAGAGCATACAATGATCTGCTCGAGGAAGAGAACATGAGCATTCATGTCCCCATATCCCCAGCCCAGATCGAAAATTCTACGATACCCAAATATCCATTGGGGAAACAATTAACAACTGCAAGTACGAACTCGCCCAACCGACGAGCACACTCGTCAACGGGAAATAACACATCAGAGGAAAACGAAATTGAATCGAATGAACATTTCAAACAGGTTGAGAGTCGAAACAAAAGAAAGCTCAAAAAGAAGCTGAAACAAGCGGAACCTAAAAACAATGACACAAACATGATCGTTACTTCAAATGTTAGAAACCCCAATCTCAACCTGAATTCGACAAACCCATATCAACCTACGTTCTCAACATCACCTACATTGCAACCTCAAGTTGCAACATCCATCTCGATGCTTACTCTGGATACAACAACAACTTTGAGTCAAAATTGGACCACAACAACTACGGCAAATCATCCCACAACAACTTCGGCAAATCATCCCACAACAACTTCGGCAAATCATCTCACAACAACTTCGGCAAATCATCCCACAACGCAGAGTGCTTTAATTGACAACCACCACAACGGGGTCCAGGTTATAAAAAACCAAAATGAGTCAAACTCAACGATCTCCGATGAAGCAAAAGCCTTTGCAAGCACAAGATTTCCATTTCCACCGTTCATATTAAGATTCGACACACCGGCAATTAACGTCCAAGCCATAATTAAAGCTCTTTGCGAACATCTGAAAGATAACCTGCATCTGGAGCTCGAACTGTGTGGATATCGAAAATCATCAATCAAGTGTACTGCAAATCAAGCTGATCTACTCATCTTCGTGAAAACCAGCGAATCCTTCTCTATGTTATATAATGACGATGTTTGGCCTCAATCTTTAGCAAATCTAACTTTTACACGTCTGCCGAAACCCTCGATTCCACCGCAATTATCATTAATTATTAAAAACGTGAGCTTATCAATCGACTTAAATGACTTCGCCAACGATTTAAAAACAGAATACTCAAACGTACAAAATGTTGTCAGACTCAAAAATAAGAATCAATCCTTCATTAGATGGGTCAAAATTGAATTCTCCAATCCAACACAAAGAACAGAATTACTAAAGCGTCGTAAAATTTTCGTAAATTCTCTTGCATATGACATTGAAGAATATTTAGCTCCAGCTAAAGTCCTCATATGCAGTAAATGTCAGGGCATCGGGCATTTTCGTAAGCACTGTTCGCAAGAAAAGGCATCGTGCAGGAAATGTGGAGAACATGTGGACAATCTAACTGAACACATAAAAGATTGCGAAACCACACGATGTAAACACTGCCAAGGAGATCACTCGTCAAATGATATGAAATGTCCTATAGTCAAGAGATTCAGATCCGATCTAACCAAAGCTTTATATTCGTCAGTAGCGCATTCGAATCGTAACCCAAATAATTTCAATTACCAACAAAGCCAAGGACCAAGATTAAAAACTGGTAACGAAGGGCAAACCTCAACAACAACAACAACAAGTAACATTACCGGGGTTAACCAAAGCACGGGCAGAGCTGATCACTCATCATCAATCGATCGTAACCATCCCAACTCAAACTCTCAGCTAAATATCAATATCTTAACGAAGCTTGATCAGCTGGTAAGCAACTTAACATCGATGAACCAAACGCTCACCACAATAGCTGACAAACAATCGAAATTTGATCAGTTCATCCTCGAGAAAAACAATAATGACGAAGTCGTTCGAAAAAAAATGGAAAACCTTGAAATCGACTCGGTTAAAAACGCTCAACAAATTAAGATGATCGAAACTAACATAAGTAAACAAGAAAATTTACTAGGCAATCTTGTTATGCCGCTACTCAACGAAATCACCGTTATACTCTCAAAAATGAAGCTTGACGTCAACATTCGTGCCTCGCTCTCGAACTTTAATCAACTAGCGGGCAAGATCAATTCAGTTTTCAACACCGCAAGATCAAGTCCAACTCAATAATGTCCCTCTCCCCTTTAGCTACTCCCTTTTTCTCTTGTCCCAATGTAAGCGCTGTAAACTCGAGTCATTTGTTCCTTCAGCTAGCGAATTCTTCACTCTCAAAATTCGATGCTCGTCTGTTCTCTGAAATTCTAAACGAATGGGAAAGCGCACCACTGATATCGGACTGCTTCAAGGTTTGGTCAACTCACTGTATCCCACCGTGCACGTCCAAGAACGACTCATTTCACATTCTTTCGTTCAATGTCAGAGGTCTTGATCGTAGATTCGACGAAGTGATTTTGTTAGCCAACTCATATGCTTTTGACATAATAATACTACTTGAAACGGGATTTTTCGAGGATCAAAAATGTAAAGAGATCTTTTCTGAGTATAGAATGTACTATCAACAAGGTGAGAACGCAAATGGTGGTGTAATTATTCTTATAAAATTGGGTATTAGTCACACAAGAATTGATGTGTCAACACCAAATGTTTGTGCCATCGACATCCAGGATGAAACAACAATTAGAATAATAGGAGTTTACGCGCCAGAAAGTAAAAAATGGGTTTGGGATGAACTGTCTCACCTTATTACAAATAGATGTGTTTTTTTCGGAGATTTTAACATCGATCTCGAATTAGATAAAAGCAAAGCCTCGCCACTATTGAATTGGGCAGATTCGAATGAATTAACCCCGTGTATCACGGAACTACACACCTCACTAAGATCAAAAAGAAAAATTGATTATGCGTTTGCATCTGGGTTCTCGTTCCCAATTCAAACGTATGAAAAGGGCACAAATAGTGATCATAAACCCATACTTTCCTCGATTCCTAAACTCAAAGGCAAACTACTAATGAATAAAAATATTCATTGGAAGGTTTTCAACTTAATGTGCGAATTCACGCTCCCTTTTTGGGAAAATCAATGGTCCGTCTTGGACATTGACAGCGCGTATGGAACGTACACGAAGTTTATTGGATTGCTAACGGATAGATGTACAATCCATTTTGAGAAAAAGAAATATCGCTTGGCTTTACCTGAGACGTTGAGATTGTTCATGTCGAAAAACCGTGCGTTATCATTTAAACAAATGAGAACAGGAGATGCACTACTAAAAGAAACAGTAAAGAGTAATAGGAATATTATCAGATTTGAACTAAAAAACTTCCTCTCGACAAAAGTTAAGACGGCATTAAAAGATAGAAACATGAATAAACCCAGCTCAGTAACCTTCTGGTCAAAGATAAAAAATCACATGAAATCGAATAACTCATCGCTAATCGGATTCTCAAAAGGCGACGATGGAATCACTAAGAACCCACAAGAAATGTGCGAAATAGCAGCAGCATACTATGAGTCTTTCTTTAAAAGCGCAGAAACTTTTTTTCGACCGCACCCGTACACTGACTCTAATGAAATTGACTGCGACAACTGGGGGGAAGAGATCCCACCCACTTCAATAAACGAAATCATAGAAGTGGTGAGGTCGAGAAAGAAAAAAAAGTCATGCGATGCACACAACATCTCAAACATCACTCTGGCAAATCTACCGAGTTCCTATTGGGGACTTATGGCACAGATTTTTAACAGATCGTTCGAGCGAGCAGAATTCCCAAGTGTCTGGAAAGACACCAGGATACTGCTACTCGCGAAAAAAGAGGCGATATGCACACCTGACAAAACAAGACCCATTTCCCTCCTAGACGTGTTCCTCAAGGTTAATGAAAAGTTATTTCAAGTGAGATTTAATGACGTGCTCGAAAGAAGGGGAATTCTACCGTTGGCTCAATCAGGTTTTAGAGCTAATAGACGACTCCAATCGCGAGTGCTCCTATTTCTGGATCAGCTAGGAAGCTTAATGGCGAATAGTACTCCTATTGCAACAGTATTTGTAGACTTTAAAGCCGCGTTTGACCAATTGTGGTTTGATGGCTGCATCGGAAAACTCAAGAAGCTGGGTATTCCGCAAAGTTACATAAACTGGATTAAGACCTGGTTACATAACAGAAGAGCATTTATTGAAATCGCAGGAGTCAAATCGCGATGGTTCGAAATACAGAAAGGTTGTCCTCAGGGCTCAGTTCTCTCACCATCGCTGTTCATATCATATCATGCCGATATGGATGATGAGCTGGGAATCTCCCTAAATCATTTCTATGCCGACGACATGGCGGCGATTGTTGCGGGTGACCTCGGTAGAAAATTCTCCCTACAGTGTATAGAGCTCGAGAGGAAATTGAAAATATTCTTTGACAAGCTGGAGTACTATACCATACTCACAGCGCAACCGATTAACTATGATAAAACGGAGGCAATGTGGACGGCTCGAGCTATAGGTAATCCTAAATTCGAGATAACTGCAAAAGACAAGCAAATTACCTGGGTCAAGAATTTCAAGTATCTAGGTTACTGGTTTACTCCCAAGTTAGGCTTTGGGTTAACACTAGAGAAATGCAAAACTAAAGTCAGACAAAGAATGGGATTGATAAACTCATTTAAATTCTCGGGACAATCATCACTTGACCTTAGGAAATGTCTCTTTCTCTCCTATGTTCTACCGATATTTGCGTGGATATTCCCAATCATCCCGCTGCTCACTAAGTGCCAGCAAAACGAGTTAAGTCACTTCTACCTCACTTGCTTAAAGAGAATTCACAGGTGCATGCACCTTACAGATGCAAACTTTCTGTTCGAATCGAATGAGATAACCCTAGAAAGGAGGTGTAGAAAGTACTGGGATAAATATTTGGAGGCACTAGCAGAGAACGAAGATGGGGAACTATTGATCAGAGAGGCGGCTCTCAATATTCATCGAGAATCCTGGCTTGACGTTGAATACACGATTCAGGGACTGCATCGGTCTAAAAGGTTAGTGAAATATACACCTATCCTTGTCAGAATCTTAAGGTGGTGTGCTGGAATTCCCATAGACGATTCAGGTCCGAACTACGACATCGAAGAATTTCTATCCCTAGCTCTGTTCCCCGAAACTTTCTGATATACGCACATCTCATCGAGATCCTCTCATACATTGTACTCTTTTCTGTTTTTTTTTTTTTTTTTTTTTTTTTTTTTTTTTGTATATATACACTTACATGTTACGGTGCCATTGTGTGTGAATTGGATCTTGGGAGAGGAGTGAGTCTCGCGCCTTCTAATGTCTTGGAGGAGAGAGATAAATTGGATCACATTCATGGATGTGAGCACCCTCCCTCTATAGGACACTATAGAAGAGTGTCGTGTTCGCATATGTTCTCTCTCGCTATACTTTCTATATCTACATATATCCAGGTTTTCATCACACTCTAGGTCCAAGCTTTACCACGAAGAAGAAGAGGACATATAGATTTCGTTTCTTCTTCTTTTCTCTCTATGCCCTTCTCCCATTCGCTAAATGTAGGGTACTTTCTCTTTCTCCTGTTAGTCATGTATTCGATATATGTATCCTTTATTATCACCTCTTTATTATTACAACTGTGTACTGACCAGGACCCACAGAGGTCGACAGTTTTCTGCATAATAAAAAAAAAAAAAAAAAGAAAATTTGTTAATAATTATCATAGGAAAAAGAAGAAGAAGAAGAAGAAGAATAACAACAATCTCTCGAATAGATAATTAAAAGTGAAATTGAATTCGTTTTTTCAAGGTAACAATCAATCATAATGTTGAATTATTTCTCAATGGTAATCCATTGCATTGCGATTGTTGGTTCGGTAGTTTACTTAATACATCATCGATAATCATTAATGATTTACATTTACTTCAATGTCATTCACAATCGATTACAAATCATTCGCATCCGTATTTCCTCTGTTCATATTCACGTCATTGTGCATCCGATTGTTCGTGTTGCGATTTTGAAGCATGCGATTGTCATGCAGTATGTCCTTCGGATTGTTCATGTTCACATGATGTTCAATGGTCAAATCATATTGTTCAATGTTCACAAACGAATCTAACCGATATACATTTACTTTTACCACAAACAGTTACCGAACTTAATTATGAATCGAATTCACTCGAAGAATTAAAACCATTCGTATTTGTTGGTAAAACATCGTTGCAGAAATTAAATCTAGCAAAAAATAAATTAAAACATTTGACAAATGAAACATTTTGTGCAGCAACAAATTTGAAAGAAATCAATCTTAGTCAGAATCAAGATTTAATTAATATTCAATCGAGATTAAATCAATTATTTTCATGTTTAAAACATTTGCAATGGGTTATTTTATCGAAAAATCAAATCAATAATCAGTTAGAAATCAGTGATGGTTGGCAAATTGAAACGAATGAAAATGATGATACACTCGTTCGACTAAAACGAGTTGAACACAAACCACAAAGTTCGTTGAAAAGAAATTTCTTTTGTTTTAATTATGATTTTTTTTTCTTCATTTTTACAGATGTTCTGCTAACGACGAGTACAATTCGATCGATTCTTTCATCTTCAACTAATCGTCCGGCACGTCAATCATCGCAACGTTCTCGAACGATCTCATCATTTCATCCACAAGAATTAATTACATATTCAACATCGACAATTTCAACTTTCAATCGACATCTACCATTTATTCAACAAAATCAAACATTAATTATCATCGTTTTCTTTCTCTTACTTTTCGTTATACTCTTTCTTATTCTACTGATTACATTAACTATTTGTCGTCGAAAACTTCGTCGACATTTAAAAGTCGAATTGCAACGTCAACGTTCACATCATCACTATTACTATCATACACGATTACATCCACCGTCAACAAACGTTCTCGATAATCATGGTTTAGTTGGTGCCAATGACAGTCTCTATGAACAATTGCCATCACTTTCATCCGATAGTGAACAACCATTTTTATATAATGAAAAAAAAGGCAATCATCCAAATGCGCCTGTTTTGCCACCACATCCGCCGGCATTTCGTCATCATCTATGTTGTCATCCGACAAGTCATATTCTTCATCCATCGCCAACAAACGCGCATGAATATCAATATGCAACAACAGGTTATTCAACACCAACATCACAACAACATCAATGTGCTGCCATACTTGTTTGGGCCAATCGATTGCTTTATCCATCGCAAAATCCTTACAATAATCATGATTGTTCGACACATTCATGTCAATCAGATCTACAGCATTTACAACAACATCTACTTTCGAATCAACAAGATCAAACATCTGCTACAAACGAGAACAAGAATATTCTACGTTGTTGTAGTAATAATAATAATAACAATGAAACGATTTTTCTTCCGACAACGAATTGTCGATGTAGTATTCACGGACAAAATACAGACACATATATCTTTCCTCATGTACATAGATAAGATAATTTTGTTTCGAAAAAGAAAACTAACTTAATGTGTGTGTGTGTTTTGTGATAACGGTGTTTTTTAAATAAACTACTGACCTAATCGAACTATTTGAATCACGTGCAGAGATATTGCTGTAGGTGGATTTTTCTCTCCTGTAGTAAATAAAATCTTATTGGTTGTCTTTTTCGGTTTATGTTTGTGGCTTTTTTTACCCAGTTGCAAGATGACGCACAAACTACAATTTTTCTCCCAGTCTGAGAAGAATAAAGAGGTGTTTGTGAAGAAAAAAACTATTCTTTTTCTTCAAAAATTTACCAAAGATAGTCATACTAAATTTCTAAATCTATTTTACAATGAATAAAGATGCAAAAAATAAGTCATTTAAAAAGAAACCAGCAGCAGCAGCAGCAGCAGCAGCGGGTACACCACCGGTTAATCAAATTACTCAAATGAGTTTAATTGTTGACGATGATGAATTTCCAACACTTGCAGCAGCATCATCAGTACCAACGAAAAGCAAAGCAATACCAGCAAAAAAATCGAATCAAGAACCACCATTATCATCTCTTATGCAAAGTAAATCCTCATGATTCAACTGTAATATATCATCAGTCTTCTCTTATTTTTAAGGTGCACAGTATCCTCACACAAATCCTAAAGCTCCAAAGCCACAACCTATGAATCAAGTCATACCATTAAATTATCCAGTACAACCGACTGCAACGATTCGTATGTTTATTTGAATTGAAATTATTTCTAATGAATTGTCTATCTAGAAAATAACTCACAAGGACAAGCACAACGATCATTGTCACAGCGAGAAACTCAAATAAATGCTGAGCTATGTCGAATTATTTTGGGCATTCATAATAGTGGAAAATATGTATCACGTGAAAGAGTTCAAAAAGAACTATTTCAACATTTTCAAGTTGGATCTTGGGATGAACTCCGTAGTCATCCATCAAAATACAATGCATTAATGAATCTTACAGATAATCAAAGAGCAGTAACTTTCTATATGCATATATTCGAACATATTTTTAATTTGTGTACACTTCATGATCTCGAACCTTATATTATTCGATTTATGAAAGTGAATAGTTATGATGAACTACGTTTGGGTCCAATTGATCAAAATCCTGAAATACAACGTGTTTTTCAATATAAACCAACTCACGGTCAACCGATACCACCGATTACGATCACAGATGTTATCAAACATTTTATCGAATTTCAAAATTCATATAGACGCAATGAACAATTTCCATTCGAGGATTTTCTTGATGAACTCGTCAAAAAGTATGATCTTCAATCACGAGCAGATTTAGCAGTTTTCTGCAAATCATTTCCCTTTCTTAAACAAGTACGATTCATATTTTCATAGAATATATTGTTTTTTCATTTGATATTCATAGGTTATTGGCACTGTTCGACGAGATATGTGTGCAATTATGAACAAAATCAAGGATGATGCTCGTACTGAAGTCGCCGAAGAAGTTCGTGAGCGTTTAAAAGATTTAAAAACCGAGTTAACTGAAGGCCAACAACTGGAAAAAATAAAAAATAAAACACCAACTGCTCTATTCATTCATCTAATGTCAATCGTAGAAAAATACATGGATGTTATTCCAGAACAACCAACGATCTATGCAATTTTAGCTCAACTTCGTGAAAATGAATTGTTACGATGTTTGTTTAATTTGTGCATCTATTTAAGTAAACTCGACGAACCTGAAGATTATGTTCAAGAATTGAAAAAACTCTATCAAGAACGAGCTGAAAATGCACCAGCATCGACAGCCATTGATCAAATACCAGCACCATTTCAGAGATTAAGTAAAAGACATCAAAAGAAATTGAATTCCATGCTTGCAAGTCAACAACCTTCATTAAAAACTGAATCCACCGAACAAACTGTAAGTTTTCGTGTTGAACTCAGTAGTTCTTCTCTATCTCAGAGTTTCTTTCAGACGATCTCCTCGACTCCGGTTAGTACATCTTTTGCAAGTACATTACTTTCATCTCAACCTGATCTATCCAAACCACCTGTGCCTTTCAAACAACTCTGTTTATATATTTACGATATTTTAACTCGTCATGATTCAATACTCACAATCGAACAATTATTCGAAATCGAAAACGATCTTTGCAATGAATATAGTGTGCCGAATTTTTCGGTATTTAACTATCATGAAAATGGCGATGATGATACGCCGATAAATTTCATTTCCTTTCTTCATAAACATCGAGATGTTATTGATCCACACAATGAATTGTCGATTTACGATCATACGGTAACAGCAAATGATCAATCGGATTTATATTCATTTGTCAATCAATTAGCAGCTGTTCATGAAGATACAAAAACAGAAGAACATGAAGAATCATCTGTATCAAATGTTTATGGAAATATCAATGTTGATCCAATTAGTTTAAACAAAGAAAAACTATCGGCAGTTGAAAGAGCTGTTAAACATAAATTTGGCGGATTAGTTACAGCACGTAAAGGAAAACAATTAGTTAAAAAAGCGAAACAACGTATTCGTAAACGTAAATCAGTTGCTATTCAGTAAGAACTTCATTTTCTTTGAATCCTATTAAACCATCATTTTTATTTAGTTTTGAAGAAACTTTACTAGATCTCAATGGTTTAAATCGATTGGATACTTGTCCAACAACGTTGAATACCAATGAAGATCAATTATGTCAATTAATCCTTCATTGTCCATTGATGATTGATCTCCCAACATGGCTTCAATGGTCATCATTTTTTCAACCAAAATATGGTCCATTGAAATCATTTATTGATAAGCATGTTTCACGATTGGAAGACCTTCGTTTACTTGAAACATCGAATCAAGAACTATTTCGTTTGCCTTCTCATACGTCATTGGCAACATTCGAAGACGAACTTCAAAACTTACAAATTCGATCTGCTATTGGACATTTATGTGCTTTGATTGTTCAGGAAGGACTCATTACTCGTTTTCCATTCAATGCCTATCGAACATCAATGGTTACTTGGTTTCATCAACTTCATTCATTGAAATTATCACAAAATGATCTCAATGATCCATTACAATATGTTCTCGAATTTCTCATGTATCTACCGGGAATTATTGGTCAATCGAGAATTGTCAATGAACTTGTACTTCGACCGCTAAGTGATGTTTTTGGAAATGATCAAATCGATGGACTCAATCCACGAATGAGAATATGGAATCTAGCTAATATGAAAGAAAAGATTAAACTTGAACTATGGGGTCATATGGTTGATGTTAATGAATGGAAAAATGAAAGTAAATGGGCAGGTTTAGAAGAAATTCGAGAAAAATCAACTTTCAGAATACAAAATAATAATACAACTGAAACTAGTAAATTACATGCTTCATTTTTATATTCTCTTTTTATTTTTACGTAGTTACTACTGCTGAACCAGTAACACCAAAAATCGAATCAGGTTCTGTATCAACTCCAGATGTGACTCCTGTCACACCTATATTAACAAGTATGCCAAGTGTTGATGAAAGTGAAGGAGTTCAATCGCCATTTGAACATATCCGAACAATTCGTCGAAAATTCGGTATTGACAGTGGTCTAGATACGAACAGTCAAAAAATTGTCAATCATTATGAAGGCATGCTTCAACGAAGTTTGAAAGAATTATCTACTGATCTCTATTCGAATCAGATTCATTTCGTTTTGGAATTAATTCAAAACGCTGATGACAATCAATATAAAACGTCTCGTTTGCCAACATTACGATTTATTCTTTCACCAGAACGAATTCTTGTTTGCAATAATGAAAAAGGTTTTCAACCAGAAAATATCGATGCTATATGTGATGTTGGTAATTCAACGAAAGGCAAACATAAGCAAGGCTATGCTGGTCATAAAGGTATTGGTTTTAAATCGGTATTTATGGTGTCCGATCGGCCAGAAGTACACTCTCGAAATTATCATATCCAATTCGATGTTTCCGATAAAGAAAATCGAATTGGATATATTCGACCGAATTGGATTGACAAATGTGAAGAAGATCTACCGAATGTTGATCAATGGACAACGTCGATTCGTTTACCATTGAAAAAAGATATAAAAAATGATAAATTAAAACAGAATTTCGAAGCTATACAAGCACGACTCTTACTCTTTCTCAATCGTTTACGACAAATCGAAGTGATCGATGATCAAACTCGAGTCTTTACTCGAATCGATCATGCCGGTGGACAGATCATTCAATTACAAGAAAAAATCGGCAATCAGCCAGTCATCGACAATTTTTGGCTTGTTGTTACAAAAGTTGTTGAAGTACCCGAAAAGATCAAAGTAACATTTGCAATGTCCTTCCTTTTTTGTGTTTCATTTCAATCTATTCGATGTTTTAGGAAGAATTGCATGATGTCAAAGGCAAACTAGTTTCGACGACCATTTCCATTGCATATCCATTGAGTGGTATTCAACAAGATTCAATTCAACTACCACCTACACAACCACTTTTTGCCTATTTACCATTGCGTAATTTCGGATTTCGATTTATTCTTCAAGGTGATTTCGAAATTCCAGCTAATCGACAAGATATTCGTCGTGATAATCCTTGGAACGAATGGTTAAAATCTCAAATGACTTCGCTTCTTTCGATAGCATATAAACAATTTCGATCCTTGTCCGATCTTCTTTCTTCACCATCGATTAGCACACAAATTCAAACAAACTTAACATCATTTCAATCCATCAAATACTTTCTCAAACTCTTACCATCTCAAAACGAACTCGATCCCTATTTTCGTTCATTCGTCGACGAAAGTCTCAAATTACTAACCGGCATTATTAAACTACCTGTCCTACGTGAGAATGAGCAACATCAAATGATCATCGATTGGATTCCACCTTCTCAATGTGTCATCGTCAAAGATTCATATATTCGAAAGATTCTCTCGTCAAAATTGCTTCTCACTCATTTCAATTGTTATTACATTCACGAAGAACTTGCCGATGAATGTGACGAGCATATTCTTCTGAAACTTGGTTGTCGGTCACTTGATTTCAATGATATCACACAATTGATCGAAGCTTCATACAATCAAAACGAACAACAACATACGAAAACAGTATCAAGCATTGCACAGAGTATGCTGATGAGAGATTTTTTCTTTCGAAATTCATTATGATTTGTTTTCGTTTCTCGTAGTTGCCGAATGGCTTTTGTGTCTTGATTATAGTCTTCGAAAGAGCCGAGAAGAAGCTCATCATTCTGAACGTGAAAAAGAGATTATAGCGAAACTTAAACAATTGAAAATCATTCCACTTAAACAACAAACACAATTTGTTTCGATTGATCAATTCGATAAATATTCAATTGCCTTTCCGTTAGACAAAAAAGGCAAATATTCACAACATCTTCGACTTGTTCTCGATGATCGACCGACACTCGATGAACAATTATTTAATTACATCGAAGACAAATATCCCGATCAATTAGAAGCTATCAAACGTCTTCTGAAAAAACTCGGTTAGCTTTCTTCTTTCTATTTTAGTAAACTAAACCAGACGATTGTCTTTTAGGTATGAGTGAATCGCTGAATATTCGTGAGATCTATCGTCAACATATACTACCTGTTATGTCAGATCCTGCTCGTTGGTCAACAAAATCTGAATCTGTTCTAAAAGCGTATCTTTTATGTGTTTACACGGATATTTATTTATTATTTCGTGACACTTTTGACAATGAACTCGATAATTTACGAAAATACATGATTATTAAAACACAAGATAATCGATTTGTTTCACTTGGATCATCGGATGTGATTGTACATTTAAGTTCGAGATATAGTCCAAAATTATCACTTGAGCCATTGAATTTACAAAAATCAAAATTTACTTTCATTTCGAATGATTACTATCGACAATTTTGTGAAACCATCTTGCAAAATGACGTAGATATGCGACGTTTCATTTCATTTCTCAAAGAACTTCAAATCGATGATTTTCTTCAAATAAAATCAATCAAAATACGTAAGTTTACTCTCTCTCTTTCAATGATCTGATTGAAAAAATAAAAACATTTCTTTTTGTTTTCATTAGCATTTGCTGAAGTCAGTCAACTTGTAAATACGAAATGGTCATATTTGATCAGACCATTAGCTGAAAAGATCTTCGAGCCATTTTATATTATCGATTTTTCGTGTGAAGAATTCAATAAACTTGTAGCGCCATCAGCTGATGATCAAACAGTCGACACAGAATTATGTGTTCAATTGCTGAAATATCTCGATAGAAATCATTCGGAGGTGTCTAGCAATTATGCTGCAACAGTTGTACTAGCTCGATTACATAATTTTGGTCAAGGAACAGCGATTAATACTGCTCTGTCATCGTTTGCTATTTCACTTCAAGAACATGCATGGATTCCGGTTGTTGGCGGTCAGTTATTCAAACCGGCTGACGTCTATTTCATGGCAAAAAATGATCCGTTAGCTGTTTTCCGAAAATATGTGCCGCATTTAGACGTATCGAAAGTCGTTTTAGTCAATAGAGATTTTGCTTATAATATTCTTGGATTAAAATCTCAAGTCTCACCTCTAACCATGTTTGATCTATTAATGAAATGGTCATGTGGTCTCGAGAAAGAATCACTTGAAAACCTAATTCAACAGAATCAAAACACTGATTTGTATGTCGAATATTGATCTTATTTTATAAAAAGTTTACTATTTTTTATTTATTCAGAATTCCATGTACACTACCACCAACATATCGTCAAACATGTCTCGATACAATCGAAAATTTCTCATTGATCTACGATTTTCTCGCTTCGAACGATGAAACTCGTTCGCTTCTCTATGCTTTCCGTGCATGGCCATTGATCTTCATTCCTCAAGATGAACAAACAGGCGAGTTTGTCTATGCACAGAAAACATTTTGGAGTGATCCATTATCATTACTATCATCATCAAATTCGAAAGATCACATTCCTATCGAACCTTATTATCATAAACGTTCGAATCTTCAACAATTTTTTGTCGAAACACTGCAAATACAAGCACAACCAACTATCGATGATTATTTACCATTGTTAAGTATGACTGAAGATGAAGACCGGCTTTGGAAAGCAATTGAAATTATCACTCAATTAGCTATCGAACAAAATAAACAAATTGAAGTTCAAAGTCAGAATTTCGATGAATTTCTTTTCTCAAACCATTTCTTCTTGCATATGTAGATAAATGTGTTGATCTTGCTTTCATTCCATGTCTTGGCGACAAGATAAAATTCGTCAAATACACTGATCATCCATTCTATCCTCATAATTTCGACATAGCCAATCTATTTGCCAATAAAATATCAATTATCAAACTGCAAGGTAATTATTCGAAATTCATTGCGTTCGAAATGATTGTCTAATTTATACATTGCTTTCAGATGTTAAACTTAGTCCTCGATTTGAAAAAGATTTTTGTCGACTTTTTAATATCGAGAGTTTAGCAAAAATGATTCGAACTGAAGTTACCGTAACGAATGAACAACCAGCAACGGAACTTGCAAATTTCTATCGTGAATCAATTGATCTTATTCAAGATTTTCTAATCAATCATAATCTGATTTCACAAAATCGATCCGAACGTTTAGCAAATGTATTCTCTCGAATGAGATTTATCTCTGTTACTTCCATTCGTCTTTCATATTCCTATGAGAATATTATTAAAGAAGCACCCAAATCAATGAATACAGATACGTATATTGATGAACAAACATGCAAATTCTATATTTTGAAGAAATTCGAAACATCTGAATTGAGATATACGGAGGTTATGGCGAATTTTCTTGGAGAAAATGAAATCAATCGATCGGAAATATCGAAATGCATCAGATATCTTCTAGAAAAATATCAAAATGATGAAACAGAAGGCTTAAATGAATTACGAAAAGGTGTAACTCAAAATCATGAACCTAAATGGACAATTTTTGATGAAACTAAAATTAAAATTCCAATGGATTCACATTCTGAAGAAAACCGTGATGAAACATCTGAGCCGATGGCTGCAGTTTCCGAAGAACAGTTGAAAATACTCATGAATTCACGTTTACATCGAGAAAAACCTCCACCGAAAAACGTGAAGACAGATGAGCCACCACCAGTACTTTGTGTTCCATCAACAGCTGGTATATCTGAACAAATTGTACCAAAACCAAAAGATGGTTTGAATCATAATTTTGTTTGAAGTTTACTTTTCAATTTGAAATTTATTTTCTAGAAAACGAATCAAAGAAAAACGTGAAGACAGATGAGTCAGTAGCACCACTTCGTGTTCCATCAACAGCTGGTGTATCTGAACAAATTGTACCAAATTTTCCAGAAAACGATTCAAAGAAAAAACATCCTCACAAGGATTATTCTGATCAACCACCTGTTCCAATGACGACATTTCCTGAATTAGAATCACCTTCAATAGCAACTTTCGAACAAATATCCATTTCGACACTTTCAAATGCTGATCTATTCTCTCCAATCAACACAACGAATGAACCAATTCCTTCAGCTGGTCAACATCGTCCATATGGCAACGAAACTGATCTAATTACTGGCCGTCTCGGTGAACAATTAGTATTTCGATATCTGACGCAAATACATCCAAATGCAACCGTTCAATGGATGAATAAAGATGGCGAAACTGGTCGACCCTATGATATTCTCGTATCGAACGAAAATCAAAAAGAATTCATCGAAGTTAAAACAACTCGAACATCGAATCAACATACATTTCAATTGTCCATTGGCGAAATGGAATATCTTCTCGAGCATACATCAAATTATTTTATCTATCGGGTTTATTATGCTGAACCAAAAGAACAGTCGACGATAACAGTGATTCGCAAGATTAAAGATAATTTACAAGCGAAACATTTACAACTGAGTATGACTGTTCTATCACAAAACAATGAATAAACAATTTCTTTTTAAGCCTTTTTTATTTCACTTTTTTAAAATAACTATATAGCACATTATTCAGTCAAATAATTTCTATTTATGAATAAAAAAACTAAATCTATTTTCACAGATATTATACTGATCCAACTTGTATTGGTCTATCATGATTTGGATTTGCTAATAATTGATGTAGTTCAGTCAAAAATTGATGAAGAGTTACACTAGGTGCCCATTTTCCGTGTAATTCATCATGACATACTGCTCCAGTCTTTTCATCAATATTTGGATGAATAATTGGTGTCGTAAAACGAAATTCAGGCATTTGAAACGGATATTCTTCTGGAAAACGCATTATAAATCCGTATTTTGTATCGGCATAAGCAGTTCCTTGAGGACCGATGAATGTTCCAGTCAATTGATTGCAACCGTTTTCAACTGATTGTTGTAAATCTTGAACAAATGGTAACGGATTATTTTGTATATGCAACAGATGACGTTGAATTAGAGCTGATTGTTTGCTTGAAGGTCCACCGGAGGCAGGAGCTGCCATAGTTTATTCAAAAGTAAATCAAACAGATTTATCTTAAAAAAAAAGCAAAGAAGTAAAATTTATTTTTTGGCATTTTTATTCGAATTTTTTGGCAATAAATTTTTATTCATTCCTCCCCAAACTTCGCTTATTTTTCGATCGCCTTTAGTGACAGGTGTCGAATTGAAACTTCGCAAATCGGGCAATAAACATAGAGTAAACGAACGTAAATAAGGTACATTAATTTCGATTGGATTTCCTTGTAAAGTTAAATACCGTAATTCTTTTAATGTTACTAATTTTCGAATCTCATTTATATCACTCAGCATATTCTTATGAAAATAAAAATATTTCAACGCAGGAAATTGAGTCACAACCTTATAACGAAAAACAAATCCAGATGTCACCAATATATATATACGCTTTTTCGACTTACGATCGGAATTTCACTAAATACGTTAAATGAAAGATCCAATGTTGATAATGCTTCGGGATAAATGAGCGTTCGATGAACGAAATCAGGCAATGTATTCAAGGCACCAGTTAACATATTATGATTGAGATTGATTCCGTACGAATGGTATTGATCACCTTCTTTAATTAATTTTGGACCACTGACTGCGACACGCGGCTCAGCAACTGCATCTACAAATGAATGAATGAATAAACGAACGAAATAATAACTCAATCGTTCGTCTACCTTCAAGTTTTTCGGCATTATGAAATGAATAGTCCAATGGTGGGTATGATTGTGTATGATTATCGATTCGTTTTTGAATAAAAACAGGTGTCTTTTTGAAACTTAAACTTGTATCCATTGTACAACGTTGAGAAACACAGCGGACAAGAGAAAAAAAACGGCAACGACAACAATTAAATCGATCATATTTTTTGCATTGTAATTTCTTCTCGTTGCTTAGTAACAAACATAAGAAATCATTTCATTTCTATGAAATTAACTTTAATTAACTTAATAAACGTTCCATTAGAACAATTTCAATATCCGATTGTCGATAATTGCAAGAGAATCGTTCATGATGAACGCAAAGGCTGTTGTTAAGCAACCAATGACCTGAACGATGCTCATGGCAGGAAAAGAGAAAAAAACATGCATGTGTATAGAAAATACAAACACACGTCTTTTTCCATTGTACCACTTCAAAGTCAACAAAGAATTCACTTAACGAAAGAAAAAGAAAGTTTCGATTTTGTTTAGGTGCAGACAAGAAGCCTTCGTAAACTCGTGGATTTAATCGTTATAATTGCATTCAATGACTGCTGCATCGGTTAAAAATGATCCTATTAGTATGATTTGAAAATTTCTGATCGAAAGAGTGAATCGATTTTGTTTTTTTTTCGTGTCTAGAAAGTGATCGAATGAAATTTCAGACACAAATTGTCAATGGAAAACCTCAAATATTTTTCGATGCAATCGATAATTCAACAACGAAAACAAATAAATCGAAACGAACTAGTCGAATGATGAGCAATGGAAGTCGTCTTGTCGAACAACACAAATCGAAATCAAACAATCAAAAACCTTTGCCACAAAATGCAACGAATCGACCAACAAAGAACGTACCAATCGATGAAGATGGCTCGTCATTAGGTGTTTATATGACCATGGATGAAATTGCTGAGCTTGTTAAAGCTGTTAAAGAAAATGCAAAAAGTAAAACAAATAATTTTTAAAAACAAAACTTAATTTTAAAGAAAATTTTAGACGAAAATCATACAACAACAGAAACAACACCAGTAAAACAACAGCAGCAGCAGCATGAGGTTCCTAGTGCACCAGTAGTTCCAAAATTAGAATTACCAGTAGATCCACCAGCACCAGCCCCTGTCACTCGTGTTTCACCTCGAGAACAAGCGTTAAGTATCATGGCGGAGAAGAAACGACAAAAATGGATGCGTGATAAAGGTAAAAACTTGTTTTTTTTTGACAAATTAATTCAAGTAACTTGGCGTTTTTACAGCTGAGATCGAACGAATGCAATTAGAAATCGAATATGATCAACTTAAACATCAATTATCACCACGTCAGAAACAGAATTCTGTTTCTCCTGGTTCGATTCTTTTTTTCGATTTCTCATCTCAATTCGAATTTTCGTTTTATCTTTTCAGAACGGTCGACATTTCAATATGATTTTCCATCTTCTCAAGCACCTCCAGTTACCAGTAAACCTCCAACGGGATTCAAACAAACTGAAGTTTCACCAAAAGTCAACGATGATTCGAATCTTGAAGCGTTAAAAACGCGATTAATGGAGAAAAAACAACAACAATGGCAACAGGAGAATTGTAAATTCACCAAATATTCTTTCCTCATTTCTACTCTCTACTATTCTAGCTGAAAAAATGCCAACTTGGAATCCATTTGGTCGTCCAGGAGCTGGCGCTCCTAATCCCGCCGAAAATTCATCTCGCATTTCTGTTCGTTTTTCGCTTTTTGTTTCTCTTCTATTTCAATTGTTCTTTCTAGCAACCCTATTCAAACAACACAATCTCGTATCGTCCACTAGCACCTTCTCTTTCGGATAATTCCTTGGCGTCTCAATCCTCAACATTTGCTTACAGTGATCAAACGCAGGTACCTGCAGCCATGCGTCGAAATCTGTTCTTTGGTGACGTTCGTTTCGAAGATGATGTTCGAACAGCTAAAGAAATCGAACGTCGTCAATGGCTCGATGATTTACAGAAACAAATCGAAGACAACAAACGACAAAAACTCTTTCAATACGAAACCGATCGTCGAAAAGATTTTCTCAATGAAAGTGTTCAACCGATTGTTCAGGAAGCAGCTAATCGACAACAACAACTCAATAATAGTTTGACACATGATGCTCAAGTACAGCAAACTTATGAGAAAATGCTCGAAGCTAATAATGCAGCTAAATACGAAAAACGTTTGCAATTAATTGAAAAACTCAAACGAAGTGGGCATCAAACCGATCAATTAGTTAAAACTTTATCAAGTAATCGAAAGGTTTTTGTTTTCCGACGACAATTTTTCTTTTTTTCAAAGACGGAAAATCAACGAATGAAACAACAGGAGAAAAACTATTCGGGCCAACGTATGAATCAGCTTCACAACAAAATCATCAAACAAAATATGATTCAGCTTATTTATCGAATGGAGTCGATGAACAACATTCCTATCGACCACCTAATCGACAACGAGATGAAACTGTTAATACAGTTGACACAACATTTCGAAGGTAAAAACAAAACAATCACGTTCTCCTTTTACGAACTGTACATTTGTCTTCCAGCGAACATAGTGTTCCTCCTCGTCGACAAGCTCATCCCTATGCACAAGAAGATTCAGAATTACCTCCACAAACTGCCAATCCTCACTATCAAAATTTTGGCTATCGAAATGTTGCTAATCAACCAGGCAAAAACAATATTCGTATGCGTTCACATGAAGATGCCAATTCAGCGCGTCGTACCTCAACAGCGACCTATCAATCGAATGGATACGATGACGGTCATGTTTCTCAAATAAGCAATCAACGAAGTCATCACGGACCGGTCGATATGCAGCATCGTCCTTTGTGGAACTATAATAATCCAGAACATCGAGAATATGTTCCGAATTCGAAACGTGATCCTCATTACGAACGACGACAACGTCTTAAACATTTCGAACAGGGCAATTTCGATCGAATCGATGATGTGCAAAAGAAAACATGCTACAATCGATGGAATAGTGATACTGATTTGCAACAACAACGAAAGAAATCTCTTCCACCAACGAATCGTGTTCGTTCGACGATTTCGAAAACATCGAATTCAAATTCGCATAAAGATGAAAGTATTCTGAATCTTTTAAAATTACAAAATAGACATCAACAAGAATCATTTGCTGGTGCAAGAAAATCGGTCTTAAATCATTATAAAAACGATGAAGAAAATAATTACAATCACGAATCAGCATTTGAAAAACATGATAATTATCCACCATATACACAAACGGATCATGAACACGAACAAGTCAGAAGTTATTCACCTGTTCAACATTTCAGTGAACCATCGCCAGCTAAAAAATCAATTGATGTAAATTTTTCAATAGAAAAGTTTCTCACATAGAATAAATTTATTTTCTGTTTCTTCCTGTAGACTAATATGAATCAAAATAATTCTGTTCAGCAAGATTGGGACGATACAACAAATCGACAACCACAATCAAGACAAGAACATATTCTTCAACAGTTATCAGCTATTAAAGAAGTTTGTATTCATCGTTTGCTATCAACTTAATGTTTTTCTACTTCTTTCAATAGAATCTTGTTCGTCGACAACGAGAACTTGCTTCATCAATGAATGTCATTCCAGTTTAATCATGAAACTCATTCGCTAAGCGATTTTTTCTTTTTTGTTTATTCAATCTTTGTGTGTGTGTTTCGTTTGAATATTTGACAAAAATAATGGATATAAATATGCGTTTAAAAGGTTTGATAGACCAACGCTTCAAAATACCTTAGAACAGTTATTGATTGTGAAGTCAACGAATTCAAGAAATTCAACAAGCTGAATATACGTACATAATTTAAGCGATAAATTATCACTTCTATGCAAAAGTCATGAAAAACAACATCGAATTAATGATAACTATTACTTGAATGTTCTTTTTACGCTTTGTTCAATACTTGATTTGTAATGTTGATTAATTTCTGTAGGGTGAAAGGATCCTATAAAACTGCGATGATAATGATTCAAAAAATAGATTTTGTTATTTCTGCATGACCTGATACAATTTGTCAAACCTTAAAATAAATGCTTAGAAAGAACAAAAGTTTTGATGAACTATTATCTAACTAAAAATTATCTTCAAGGTAAATATCCGGCATCGCATTAGGCTTTCAACGATATTTTCATATCGTTTGATGAAAATCATTTCGTTAATTTCCTGATTATCTAGCTCATAACGATGGAAATTATTTTTCTAGAGTTCAAATAAGTTTACTTTGAATTAAATGCAATTCAATGTAATTAATTCAAAATAAAAATAAACCATAATGACGTATTTTTTTCTTTTTATACTTAATCTTTTTTTAAAACTTTATTCCAGTTGTCATAGCCATATTTAAGGGTACTTTGTGTTGTCTGTCAACTTTCTTATCACTTCATCTATTTCATCAAGAAATACCCGCACATTAAGTCACGATATCACAGAAAAATATTTGAACTATTAATGAACTTTCAGACAATAACAGAAAAGTTTTGATAATATAGTCTATGCGTTTGTATTCGTTAAATATTCATCCGAAGGCAACATATTCTCATTATAATATGTAAATTTTTTTAGATATTCCGATTCATTGAAGTATTGAAATGGTCGACATTTCAAGAGTCTTAGCTATTTTACAATGTACTGTTTTGATTATTATTGTCATTTTAAGTATATTGTACATTTTATTATCAATATCAATTTCACGTTTACGTCATCGATTACATGCATTTCATATCAACGTATGCATGTCTATACTCTGCTGCTGTATCTATTGGCTAGTACAGTATTATATGAATGAAACAAGTCCTCGACAATTTTACAGTGCACGTACATGTTCTGTTGTCTTTTATTTTCAAACTATGTGTACACTTCAAGTTCCACTATCAATAATAGTTGTTTCCATTCATCGATTATGCTGCGTTGTTTATCATAATAAGCGGTTTTTCAAAAGTATACAATGGATATCAACATGCATCATTTCACAATGGCTCATTGGCATAGTCATATCATTACCAATATTTATACGAAATCCGGCAGTAAAATTTTATTTCTATCAAAGAAAAGCTCAAAAGTACATGTTTCGATTTCTTTCTTTCAGATTTGCAGTTTAGCATCTTGGATGACTTATTATATATTGGTGATTACCATTATAATTCCAGTATTACTCTGTGCAATTCTTAATCTTATTATTTACAATTATGTTACATCGTCAACTAAACGAATTCAACCTCAATCACGAGCATCAACAGGACATACAATTGAACAACAAGGGAAATTTAATCAACGTGACATTCATCTTCTTCGTCATATGATTATTATGTTTCTTGTTTTCGTAGTTGGTTGGAGTCCGATTTTCATCGTTTCGACTGTAATGACTACAAACGCAGTTAGTTCATTGATCTTACGCATTTTCTCACTTCTTGCTGAATTGAGTTTATTGTGTGATATTATCGATTTATTTTTATATTCACATAATCTGAAAATTGCCCTAAAAAGAATCATACCATGTTATAACCAATGACAGAACATATGAACTACAAAAGAATTTTAAAATAAATTTACTAATTGAAAGTTCAAATAAATTCAGATATCATTAATTAAGAGCCTTGTGCATTTCAGAAATATATCAATGATGTAATTAGTAAATAAAAGATTTCAACAAGTTATTTTGCAAGTATTATGCTCTCCGTTGAAATAGAACTACACAAATATAATTTTATCGCAATAAAAGTTTCTAGTAAATTTTAATTCAAATACTTCGATTTTTTTTAAGAAGTTACGATTCGATCTTACATGATCATCTCCTTTTTTTGAGCAATTTCAAAAGTATATTCAAAAAATTCTTAGATATTGTCAATGATAACTTCAATAGATCGCCATTGAGTCTGTTTGTTTTCTTCCAAAACGACTTAATATAGCTGCAATAGTTAATAGAATAGTAAAAATAATATTCCCAACTCCAAACCATTGTACTGAATCGAGTTTTCGCGTCGGATGTTTCGATGTCGCGTAATCAGCTATGAATATCCAAATACTTGCGACAACACACGAGAAAATAATAAGAAAAACTGCAAATAAAGAAAATCTTGCACATTTAATCGAACCACATTCGCAGAGTTCGGATCCACTGTCGAACATATTAAAAAGTCCTTTTTCATCTTCAATAGCTGCATCGGGAATGAAATGAAGGAAAAGAATCATGATAGTCACGAATAGACCAGGAAGAATATAAACTCGAGAAAACAGAGTTTCAGTTGACCGAACTAAGATATCAATTAAAATCCACCAGGCTATGCCAGTTAGTGTACCAGAAACAAAAGCAATGAGATAATTACGTTGTTTGATACCATCGGAAAAAGGATCGAAACCAGTGGAAAACATTTTCTTCAAAAAAGCGAGTTAATTATTCGCGCTCAATCTAGTCGAGAGTAAAACGACACTCTTAAGTACACACTTTTGTGGTTATTAATGATGTATATTAACTATTGAGCGCGTTGTTTTTTTTGCTTTTTATCAATTTCTATGCAATCATGTCCGAATTCCGGGATAATAGCTGGTCGATTGATATCAATGCGATCGATTTATTTAAAAGAAGAACTCGATTTGATTTGCAAAGACATTCAAAAGCATTATGAAAGCCGTTTGCCAGCACTTCGCTTAGTTGCACTTGCTGCCTACGAACAACTATTCAATCGACAAGTAATCGACTGTTCGGTCCTGTCTTTTGTTTTGCTTTCATCTTTCATCAATAGCCGTTGTCTCGACCGATAGAATTACGACAAAATGCAATTAAATATGCAATAAAATACTACGAATTCAATATTGACAAATTAGTATATCATAGTCAAATCAAAGTAAATTCTATTTTGTCGTTTCAGCGATTAGCCGAAGCTGAAAACGGTCTGTGTCCCGCGCATAATCGAGTATCATGTATGGAGAAAGAATGTCCATTACATCGAATTTCGACAAAACAAATACCAAAAATAGTCGAGAGTCGACCTTCGTTACACGGGAACTCTCATTCAAACAAACGTGCCCGAAACAAGAAAAAACATAAATAGCATCACCATCTTCACTTCTCTCCCTTGAAAAACATCTCGCAATTGCATCGATAGATGTCGGTAGTTTACCGTCCTTCAAATGTTTATCTTGATATTTTATTTTGTTGCCATTTTCTCATTAGTGGATCGACTATCTTTGTTTATGCGATGTTTTTCTTTTTTTTCTTATCTCATCTTCAACGAAGAATTCATTTCTAAACAAATCACATCACTTGATTTCGTCTGACTCATCTCGTCATATTGAATTTTTACTACTTCGATTTGTTTATTCGCTTGTACATGTCAGATGATCGGCGTACGACGTTTTTTTTTATTTCTTGCGTTTACTCACTTCCGATTCGAACAAAAAATCCTATGTCATAAAATGTTTAGATAAAAACAATGTTCTCGAGTATTCGTCGGTTTTTTAAATTTCTTCATTGGTTATATCTTCAATACTTGCTCAACACAGCGTTGTATATGCTGGAACCATGGGAACGTCTTTTGTTTTCGACAATTCTGTTTGCTATTATATCCACAGCGATTTACTCGGCTTTAGTCTTTCTACCGCATCATCTTCGAGCAATGGTACAATTTTATTCATGATTTCAAACAGATACCAACTACATGAACATTCAGTGAGGTTCGCATTTTTAAATGACTATTCCATCTTTTCGTTTATTTGTTTTACAATCTCGATAAGGTTTTCTAATAAACAAAAAAGAAGTCCTACCAGAACACACATATATGTACATATTTCATTATGAACGGTAGCAGATTTCCAAATAGCTGCGTCGTGTTTAGCGAAAACGTAGTGACTGTGTGGAGATGTACTTTTAACTAAAATACGTATGCTTGTTGATTTTTCTTTCAGCCTTGATTTCGTGTCTCTTTCTCTGTATTTTTTTTCTCTTATACATTCTAAGCAATGATTTAACCGAAGAGAAAAAAAAACGTCGTTAACTCGACTTGTTATATTCGTACGAGCGTATCATCGATTTCACTTTTTTTTGCCTTGCCCTCATCTTGACATTATCTTTAATTGACTAATTAATCACGCCTATTTTTATCGAAAGAACTCCGATTCAGTTTATTTAAGTCAAAGTTCTCTTTCTCTCGTTTTTCTTTCTTTCATATTTTGCATATTTTCGGCATCCTGCCACTTTCCACTTCACAAACGCTCTCATTATTCTAACCTTAGTGCGTTGCCGAGGCAGTTAATTTTTTTCTTTCTTTCTCTCTCCTATCGATATTTTATATAAAGACGCGTACGCTGAGACATATTTTACCTAAATAGAAATATTTATAACGTAGAAATAGAAGAGTCGGTTGTTAACAATGAGTACTACAACTCGGACAGCTTTCTTAGATTCAATCACGATGAACAACAACAATGACTCAATGGTAACATATTAAAAACAAAAACGAACAAAAACTAATTATCGAATCTTTTCTCCATAGATCAAACGACATAAATTATCGTGGTATTATCTATTGTATGAATATGTTCAACATATGTACATGCAATTTCTTTTGATAACAACACTTTATGTGATGGAACCTTGGGAACGTATATTGATGATCAGTATATTTCTTCTCGTGATTTCACTTGTCACTTATTCGGCTCTTATTTATATTCCGTTTCATCTTCATTACATATTTCAATCGACTATTCCAAGTCTCTCGACTGTACTTATTCCGTGACATAAAAACAAAAACATTTCGTTTTCGTTTTCGTTGAAGAAAATCGAATTTTTTTAGATTATAATTTGTGTTTTATTTTTTTAAAAAGAAGAACAATAATAATGACGTCATATTGATTCATTTTTGTTCGCGAAAAACCCCATTTATTTTAGCAGATTTTGTTTTCTTCTTTTACTTACTCATTTCGAAAGATTATGAAAGGAAAAATGTAAATATACGAAATAAATATCGATTTTACGTTCGATGAACAAAAAATACACGAAGATAATTGATTGATTTATTCATTTTAGATCTTTGTTTGTTTATTTGTGTTGTTGTTTTTTAATTTGTTATTTATTTTCCACTGTGTCAAACCTGTTGTGATCAAGTGAAAAACCATATACATTCAAATGGATATCGATTCCGAACCGATTTCGTCGAGTACTGGTATGTCGAATTTAGATGAAGATTTAATGGAACGATTACGTTCGATAACAACAAGTAATCGAGAAGATTTAATTGCACAATTTCGTGCGACAACAAATGCTGTGCTAACCGATGAAGGTTGCGCGTTTTTCCTTGAAATGAGTAATTGGAATTTAAATGAAGCTATACTCGCCTATTACGATGCTGAAATGCCAACAGATAAAATACCACAAATGCGTTTTATAGCCGATGTTACCGTTGGCGAAGGCGAAGCTGTGCCGCCGAACACACGTTTTGTTAAAACATGGCGAGTGGAAAACTCGGGCGCCGAACAATGGCCGAATAATTGTTCGTTGAGATTTGTGAATGGCGATCGTTTACAAGATCGTGATGAGATCTATGTGGGCTCGTTAGTACCTGGTGAACAAACAAATATTTCTGTTGATATTATCAGTCCATCGGTTTCGAAAATTATCAAATCACAATGGAGATTATTTACACCTGCTGGTGTGCCGTTTGGCGATCCGATTTGGTTGATTGCCAGTGTCGAAGAAGGCGGACTATTGGGTATAACTCAACAACTTGAACAATGTCATTCATTGGGGATGAATACCGATCCATCGGTACATATGACAAATCAAATTGGTGTGCAACCATCGACGAATTTACATTATCAACCAACATCTCCAACAAATCCATTTCAAACAACGAGATGTACGAATATTTTTGTTTTATTTATGAATTTATTTAGTTGCTTTGATTTTTAGGGCCACATCCAGAGCAAAATAATGTTCATACTTGGACGAATTATCCTGTTGTACCTGTGACTGTATGTTCGAATTTCAAATTCAAACGATTTTATGTGCTTGTTCTCTCTCTAGGAAATCTCTCGACCGAATACCATCAATCATCCGCCAACTGACCCGTCGACATCGTCAAATGGAATGTTAGATGACAATTCTCTAGACACATTTTAACTGAATAAGATAACTAACAGCCTAAAACCAAAAAAGAAAGAGATCATCTATTGTTGTGCTAGTCGAAACCGAGTGCGTGTTGTTCATTTGAAAAAATAAAACCAAACAACAATTCAATTCTCTCCTTTTCCTTACATACTTCTTCTTTTTTTTTCATTTCATATTTTGTTATACATATGTGTTCACCATCATTCATAGAGATTTCTTTGTATTTTTGTTTACTATTTTCCTCTTCATTTCTTATAAATATAAATATATATATACTTGTATACATATGTTAAACGAGAAAAACAAACTAATCTCAACTGTAGATAGAAGTTAATTCTTGATTTATCTTCTTCTTGTTCGTTTTTTTTAAACATCAACTCGCATTCATGCCCACATAGACACAGTTACAACGATGTATGTTTCTTCTTTTTTCTTTTTTTGTTGTTGTTGTTGTTTCCTATTTGATAATACTGAATATTCAAGATGAACTATCCGAACAATTTGAAATCAATGTTGACTCTTTATCATCGATCTAGATTGCTGTTTATTTCATAAAGACAAGAGAAAGAGGAGCAGAAGAGAAAAAAAAGGAAAAAAACAAAAACATAACACTAACAAAATAAACAATACATTCGAAATGAATGGTTTTCGTCTAGTTTTTGTTTTATTTGTGTAAGCAAATGACAAAAAAAATTCATAAAGATAAATTCCACATAGTAGCAAAAAAAAGAGAGAAAAGGAAAGGGAAAATTCGTCACATAAAAAAAAAGAAAGAAAGCAATTAAGTAACACAAACACATCTTCTAATTTTCATCTTTAGGTGCATTATCATGCGTAAGAAATATTGTATGTTGAGCTCCGACAGCAATACTCAGAACAGTTTTGATATCCATATATTTCGATGACATCATGCGAGGAGTGGTAACGTCTTGTTGACCGTGACCATGCTGTAACGATGTACCAGCACCGAATGAGAACACTTTGCCGGCTCGATTGATAGCGAATGAAACGTGATTTCCACAGGAGATATCGACGATATCGGTTAGATTCGGTATTAATGTCGGTTGACTGAGATGTTCTTTTAATTGATCAATACCTAATTGACCTTCGTGATGTCGGCCAATAGCGTAAACTTCTCCGTCAGTTGTTAGACCGAGTGTGTGATGTAGACCGCCGGAGAATTTCAACCATTTTTTGCCTTCAAGCGCGGGAATAAACGTCGGAAAGTAAACCGGTTCATCAACTGTTAAGCCAAGTTGATTGAAATTATTCAAACCACCGCCTAAGATCCAATTGTGACCGTGAACTTTGAGAAAGAAATGATGTGAGCCAGTGAAAATATCGTCGAAGAGAATATTTCTTGCTTTGATGCCATTTCGATTGAATATGATCGGTGCTGGTCGAATCAATCGATCGATTCCACCGCGTAGACCGTCTTCAGCTGCGTAACGATTCAATCGCGCTAATTGACCGGTCTCACCGTTGCCACATGAGTAAACATGTCCGGTTTCACTTAGGAACAAAACAAAATCATAACCACTTGCTAATTTAACGATTTTTTCGGGCACTTGGATTTCAACGGGTGTTTTTGCCATGACACCTTTTTGAACGAGACCATAAACGCCTGACGTACTCGAACGATACGTTCCCCAACCGTAAACTTTGCCAAGATTCGATAGAACTAAAGTATGACTATCACCAGCAACTACTTGAATGATTTTCTCGTTTTCTGTATCGATAATTGAGCTCATATCAACTAAACCGAATTGATCAGCTTGATCATCATCATCGTCGTCGTTATTTGCGCGTCCGAGCGCATGTTCATCGTTGCAACCGAATGTATAAATTTGATTTTTGTCTGTCAAACAAACGGAATGTAATGGACCGGCTGCGATCTGTACGATTGGTTCGGGCATTGGCACGGGCTGAGGATTTTGTCGTTCAGCAATCGCACTTTTAAGACCTAATTGAGTCATGCCATTATCACCGACAGCGAGAACTTGACCACCTTTCGACAGAGAAAACGATGGAAATGAAAGATTGAGGACTGAAGAAACGGACGGAGTTTTTGCACGAGCTTTGGTTTTAGTTGAATGACCATCTAAAACGAAATGTTTGTTTGAATTTAAAAAGAAAAACGAAAATTTACTGGCAATATGAACGAATTCTGATTCGGGTTTAGTTCGTTTTTGTGGTTGATGATCGCCATTTTGTAGATCTATTTGAAATGAAGATAAACTCTTCGATTTTGATTTCGAGTAATTCTACCTTCGTTATGTTCGACATCGTCTTCTAACGAACGTTTTTTCGGTTTGGTCGACGTTCGTGATTTGACTTTTGGTGAAACATGATTCGTTTTTGTTCGAGCTAAATAAGAAATCAACAACAATTATCTCTTGATTAAATTTATTTCTTAACTAATACCGGCAGTAGGCATGGTGAAATTATCGATTTTAATCTAAAACAAAATGCAAGCAGATGGTCGATTAATTTCTTGTTCTTATGAAACGATTCACCTCCTCCTTTCTCATTCAACGAAGACAAAGAACCAGTCTATCGTATGAAATCAACGCTTCGCTAGATGTCTCTCCGAGTCACATTCTTATGAAATAAGAAGAACAACGTTATCATCGTATTCGAAAGAGTTTTATTTGATTGAGAAATAGTATAAGACAGCAAAAAAGAATAATAATAAAATAAAACGAACATAAATTATTTTCTAGAAAATAGATATTCAAATCTGAGACGCGGGTCGTAGAACTAGATAATTAAATTTAAGCTATTAACTAAAAAAGAACGTGTGATAGAATGAGAAAAAGGTTTGACTAAGAAAGAAAGAAAGAAAGAAATTTGTCTGTTGTTGTTGTTGTTGTTGAATGTTTTTGTTTATTTTTTGCTTTGTTCATTAAGTGATGCCGATGAGCCGTGTGTTTCTTCACCCTCATGTTTTGTACCAGGTCGACCTTCATGTGGATTCGGTAATGGTGTGGTTTTGGGTTCGACATTCCAGATCTCTCGAGCATATTGAGCAATCGTACGATCACTTGAGAATTTGCCCGATGCAGCAATATTCAAAAGACTCTTCTTTGTCCAAGCAATTGGATCTTCAAAGAGTTGACTGACTTTTTCTTGACATTGAATGTAACTTTCATAATCAGCTAAGAGCATATAACTAAACAAAAAGAGAAGAAAAGCGTAAATCGAATTTAGTATTTGTGTTAAATAACATACTGATCGCCATGATCGCCTAATAAACTATTGACAACATCGTGAAATAATTCAGGATTTTCCGGCGAGAAGAATCCATTACGAATTTGATCGAGTGCTTGTCTCAATTCGCTATTCTTTTCATAGAATTCTCTTGCTCGATATCTATTCATTCAAATTCTTTCGATCAATATCCTCAAAACACTATTCGTTTACCCTTGTTGTCGTCGTTTTTCAACCTCATCAACAGTCATACCAAAAATAAAGATATTATCATTGCCGACCTCTTCAGCCATTTCAACATTGGCACCATCCAACGTACAGATGGTTAACGAGCCGTTCAACATAAATTTCATGTTCGATGTACCACTAGCTTCCATGCCAGCAAGTGAGATTTGTTCGGACAAATCAGCAGCTGGAATAATTTGTTCAGCCATTGTAACACGATACTAGAACATCGAATGACAAAAGATTATTTTCTTTATTCACAAGAGAATTTCAGTTGATTACATTTTCGAGAAAAACAACTTTCAATCGATCGCCAATAACTGGATCACTATTGACGATTTTGGCAACACTATTTACCTTTGAAAAAAGAAGAAGAAAAATTTTCGATTTTGGTTTTTTATATCAACTTACTAATTTGATGATTTTCTTTGCCATATGATAGCCAGGTGCAGCCTAAATTCAATTTAAAAATCAGTTAAATTCATTTGAAAATCTCTCGGCCAAACCTTTCCGCCGATCATGACTGTTCGTGGAACATATTTTCCACTTGGATTAGCTCGAATACGATTGTAAAGCGTAATAACATGTAAAATATTTAATAATTGTCGTTTATATTCATGAATACGTTTAACTTGCATATCGTATAAGGACATTGGATTGATTTGAATGTTATGTGTTTTAGCGAGCCATTCAGCGAGACGATGTTTATTTTCTTGTTTAACTTGTTGAATATCACGAATAAATGCTTCGTTATCAACAAATTCACGTAAACGTTTAAGTTCATCGAGATTTGTGATCCAAGTTTCACCGATTTTCTAAACGAAAGATTGGCTTTTTCAAAATAGATTCAAATCGAAAACGATGTTTTACTTCAGCAATAGCATCACTTAAATTTGGATTACTTAAAACTAACCAACGACGTGGTGTAATACCGTTTGTTTTATTTTGAAATTTCTCCGGTGATAATTCATAGAATGATTTAAAACTAAAATTCGAAAACGAAAAACGTTTTGGTTTTCTTCTTCGTTGAAACAAGATTTACAGTGTTGTTTTGAGAAGTTCAGAATGAATTTGTGCAACACCATTGACAGCATGTGAACCCTGTAATGAACAAATGTATTTTCTTTTCAATGATTTCGTTTTCTACATACAACAATAGCTAAATAAGCCATATTAATACGTTTGTCACCATCTTCTTCAACAATGGATAAAGCTCGAAGACGACCGTGATCTCCCGGATAACGAGCAGCAACTTCTTGAAGATGACGTAAATTAATTTCATAGATAATTTGTAAATGTCGTGGTAAAACATGTTGCAATAAACCAACCGACCAACGTTCGACAGCTTCAGGCATCAATGTATGATTTGTGTAAGCACATGCTTGTTTTGTTATATTAAAAGCTTTCTCCCATGGTAAACCTTCGACATCGACTAATAAACGCATGAGTTCAGCAACGGTGAGTGCTGGATGAGTATCGTTGAGTTGAATAGCAACTTTATCGGCAAATGAACTGAAATCATCGCGTACTGTCGCTGAACAACCGAATTTCGAATGTTTATATCGACGAATAATATCAGATAAAGTTGCAGCAACGAGAAAATATTCTTGTTTGAGACGAAGTTCTTTACCTTGCATGTACTAAATTAAAACAAATCGAGAGAATTTTCGGTTTTTTTTTCTATTTGACTAAAAAAAGATTGAATTACATTATCATTTGGATAGAGAACTCGAGTAACATTTTCAGCTAAACTTTGATCGCTAACTGCATTAAGATAATCACCATCATTGACTAAAAATCAAAAACAATTCGATGTGAAACAAAAACAAATAACATTATAGAAGACATACAAAATTGAAAATTGAACTTTTGTGCTGCTTTAGCACTCCATAAACGAAGAGTATTAACCACCTAAAACACGTATATTCATCGTTTCAAATATAATTACAATTCGCTGTTTTTGTTTTTATTTTACGTTATTATTAAAGCCTGGTACGGGTGTATCATATGGCATAGCCATGATGACTTTTGTATCAACCCATTTTGATTTACCATCTTGCTCAACAACACGACCATAGAGATTGACCGGAATTTGATATTCAGGTCGAGGTATTTCCCATGGATTACCATAACGTAACCAATCATCGGGCTCTTCACATTGAAAACCATCTTTAATTGTTTGTTGAAAAATACCGAATTCATATCGTAAACCATAACCATATCCAGCAAGACCAAGTGTAGCCATTGAATCAAGAAAGCAAGCAGCCAATCGACCAAGACCACCGTTACCGAGACCAGCATCTTCTTCAAATTCTTCTAGTTCTTCAATCGATAATCCAAGTTCATACAAAGCTTCATCCAATTCCGATTCAATGCCAAGATTAATCATCATATTCGATAATGATCGACCCATATAATACTCCAATGATAGATAATAGACACGTTTAGGATCGTTTTCATAGTAATGTTGTTGAGTACGAATCCATCGACCAACAAGATGATCTCGTACGGTGTAAGCTGTTGATAAATAATAATCTCGATTTGTTGCAACATTACGATCTTTAACGATGGTAAAATGTAAATGACGATTGAATGTTTTTTTAACTGATGCAACATTTTCGAGAACCGGGAGACCACGAATAGATATTTGTTTTCGACGATCTTTATCGGTTAATGGTGTTTGTGTACTTGTTTTCGACATGATTTACTTTTCGTTTAATCAAATTCGATTTAAATCTGAAAACACAAAAATAAAAGCACTACGCGTCCAAATAGCAAAACAGATATATATATACACCCACACAAGCGTCTTTGTCCTCAGAGTAGAACAAATGTTTCGATCGTGCTTGTATTAGGGACAGACAGAAAAGAAAGAAAGAAAAAAAACAACACCAGCGAGGAAAAAAATACTCAATATTTTCTATTTTTTATGTAGACTCAAGCTTTTTTTTTCTCGTTCTTTTCTAACTGTTTCGCACGACATGTCCTACATCGTCTATGAGACGAGATGAAAAAAAAAATAAAGCGAATAAGTTGTTGCTTCACATAGACATACCAATACTTTCATGAGAAAAGAAAAAGGAAAAAGAAAAAAAAGAAGAAAGCGATGACGAAACTAAACGGGAACTATTGCTGCCGGAAAGAATCAACGTTGATGAAAATCTAGGGCACGTGAAAAGTTCATGTACCGGGATGATAATAAACATTTAAAATTATTCAATATGTTTATAGTTTGTTTGAAATTCGTAGAAAATGTACTCGAGTAGTGCAATGACAATGTCGATGCACTCGTGTCCGTTCGTTCGTGTGACGTAGACATGACGAAGCAAAAAAGAAAAACATTACCTAGTATCTTTTTCAGTTCGATTCGAATATTGGAAAAAAATAAAACTGTCTACGTCTCTCTTTCACTTGGCTGAATAAATTGAGCGTCAAAATTATCATTCGCTTCAATGCAACGGAAGAACCTTTTTATAATAGCAAAAAAATAGGATAGAAACAGATGTGCCACATAAGAGCTAATAAGATAACAACAATATTGTCTCTTCTAATATGAAATTATGTCAACAATTACAATTAAAATAGACATGCTATTTTCTTTTGGCTCTACACGCTCAAATTTATTCAAACCCGTAATCTAATTCAATAGTATGTTTTGTCTGTCATTGAGAACTGAGAATATGAAAGTCGAGACACTCTTTCAAATAATAAAAACAATTTTTTTGTATAGGTTACTCGAACGATTTGTTTCTTTTATGACGCTTTATTAGTAAATGATCAGTCCGTATTCTATTTCGACCCTGGATTCAGGCGGTTGTTTTTCTCTTACGATCAGCCACGTGTTCAGCTTACTGAGAAGAAAAAATGGGGAAAATATTCCACGAAGATTCGACTATTCGACGAACATAACGTGTTCAGTTTAACGGCTAAATCGATTTCGATTTGAATTTGAACAGAATTTTTCTTCGTATGAAAAAGGATTTTTGCAAAAGGAAACATTTTTTATACGCAAGTTGATTGAACTTTAAGGAGTTTTGAAGTATCAAATATGGACTCAGTTGGACGTGCACGTGGTCGTGGTCGAGCTAATTTATTTAATTTAAGTTCGTTGATTTTCATCGAATAAATAATTTTCGAGATTGATTCGAAACTTTTCCATTAGCTGGTCAAACTGATACGAGTCCACGACCAGGTGCCTTTGCTAATGCAGCAGTAGCTGCCTCATCATTTTCTCTAATAAGTTCATCACCATCCAGTGCGTGTTTATTCGAAGTAAAAAAAATCGAAAAACATCGATCTTCTATGTTCTAGTCGTATCATCATCAACACCTTCAACAGAAAAACAGCCACCATTATCAATAGGAACAACATATGGAGTAAAACTCCCTTTGGTTATTTTTCTCTTTCGAAATCTCTCAGTAAATTTAGCCAATATCCTCGACGACGAAATCGAGTGTAGATAAGCCACGTCGTGGCAATGCACCAGTGATTATGACTGCACCACGAGGCAAAGGTGTAGAGCAGCTTGTGTCCGATCTAGCTGCGCTATCGACAGGCGAACGACAAACCGGTTCCGGACGTGGAACACCATGGTCAAATTCAATTTTACCGAAAACAAAACCAACTCATATCGATGATAAACGAGGTTGATTTTTCTTCCTCTTCCAAAAAAAGAGACCGATCATTTTTCTTTCTCTTGATAGGTGTTAGTGGCGATCCGATTAGCATTGTTGCTAATTATGTTCGTATTTTATCGAAACCAACATGGCAACTTTTTCAATATCATATCGGTAGAAATAAAAATTCTCGTTTTTATTTTTCGTATTAATTTTCTATTCACGCAGATTTCAATCCAGAAGAAATGGTTGTTCAACGAAAAATGCGTCGAGAAATGGTTCGATAAGTCTTTTTTTCTTCTGTTTTTCTTGCATTTTCGTTGAATATTTAGATCTTACAACATAAACATATTCTAAAAGATGTAGCTTTCGATGGAACTACACTCTATTCATTCGAATACATCGGCGATGTAAATTAAATCTTTTCTCTCTCGCTTTTTTTCTTATTTGTAATCATAGGAACGTACATTTCAATGTCAACATACAGTAACCGGTGATCCAGTTGAGATGCGTCTTCGTTTAACCTCAAAAAATTCTCCTGATTCACCGAATTTCTTTCATCTCGTATGTTCACATTTATTTTGAATTTATTTCTAATCTAATCTATCGTTTGTAGGCGAATTTAATCGTTCGAAAGTATAAAATTGTTTCAAATGGAATATTTTTGCTATTATTTGAAATCTGAAATTGATTTAGATTATTAGAACTGTCTGGGTTGAGACTTATCGGTCGAAATTATTATCAATTCGATCGAAAAGTCGACTTAGAACGTTATCGTTTAACACTCTTTCCAGGTTTTCTAACTAATGTGAATATTTATGAAGGTTCATTGATGATCAATGTCGATTTATCGCATAAAGTTCTCAATAAAACAACTGTTTTCAATCGTCTTCAAGATATTTTCACGCAATTTGTTGAGTAAAATATTCACATTTGATTTTTTTTTCAATTCAATCTGATTGTTTGTCTCAAAGTTTTAAACGTGCACAAGACGAAGCAACAAAAGAACTAGTCGGACAAGTAAACGAGAAATTCACTCGAATTTCTACAAATTTTCGCTTTGATTTAGATCGTTTTAACGACATACAATTCGAAAACCTATAAAATCGATGAAATTGCTTGGGGTAAACGCATAATTCGATTCACTTCGAATCGATAATCACATTTTTTTTGCAGATAAATCTCCTAATTATGCATTTAAAAAACGTGATGGTACCGATGAAACACTAGTCAAATACTATTACGATGTAATTTCTGCTCATGATTTCATTTCAAACTAAATCGATTGGTTTTTTTTTGTAGCGATATCAATTGAAAATCGAAGATACAACTCAACCGTTGTTGATCAGTAAACCATCGAAAAAAGATCGACGAGCCGGACAAACCGGTCCGCTCATGCTCATTCCGGAATTATGCTGCGTAACAGGTCGAGATTTGTCATATTACTTCAATTGTAATTATCGAAACATTCAATTCTATAGGCATATCGGATGTTATGCGATCGGATTTTCAATTCATGAAGGAATTAGCAACACATACACATATCGGCCCAACAGCTCGTTTTGAGAAATTAACAGAATTTTGTCATGATATTCAAACGTATTTGAAGTGAATTGAAAATGTTGAAATGAACATTTTTCGAGAGTTTAGAAATCAAGAAGCAAAAGATGAATTGAAAAAATGGGAAATTAGTTTAGACACGGGTCTAGTCGAGTTCGATGGTCGGCTTCTTGAATCTGAACAGATTCTCTATGCTAATCGATCGATTCGTTACAAACATGATGAAGCCGATTGGAGTCGTGAAGGTATTTTCTTTTGCTCAATTAAAAACGACCGAATTGACTATCGATTTCACTTTCTAGGTCGTAGTTTGAGACATATTTCATGCAAGAACCTCAAGAATTGGATTGTTTTCTATCCATCATCATTACGTGAACTTGGCGATGAACTTATCAACGCACTTTATCAAGTCTGCGTACCATTTGGAATGGATGTCGAATATCCAAATGTGTAAATAGAACAAAACAAGAATGAGTCTCAAGATAGTTTGACTTTATTTTAGCATTCAATTGCCAAATGATCGACCCGAAACGTATCTAAGTGCATTACCTGAAAAGATTCAGAAAAATACGGATCTTGTGCTTTGTATTTTACCAAATAATCGAAAGGATCGATATGATGCACTTAAAAAATACATGTGTCTTGATAATCCAGTACCGTCACAAGTTTGTAGAAAAGAGAAATGATTTTTGCTTTCAATTGATGAGACTATATCAATTACTAGATGGTCCTAGCGAAAACAATTTCGAAAAAAAATCAATTGATGTCCGTAGCAACAAAAATCGGCATTCAATTAAATGCTAAACTCGGTGGAGAAATCTGGGGCGTGACAATTCCAGTAAGGAGAAAGAAATCATCATCATTATCGAAGAGGATCTATTGAAAAATTTTAGTCGAAAACCTTGATGGTCATCGGAATGGATTCGTATCATGATTCGAGACGAAAAGGTTGAATGAATTTTCAACTGAAACCATTATCTTACGTTGTAAAATCGATTTTTAGGTGCAAGTGTCGGTGCATTTGTCGCGTCGACTAATGTGACATGTACTCGTTTCTATTCGAGAGTGATTTATAATCGAACAGCACAGGAATTAATGGATGGTTTACAACAATGCATGAGAGGTTCGTTGACTAGTTTCGATCATAGAACATTTTGTTTTGTTTTGTTTATTTCAAGATTCGCTTAAGGAGTATCATCGAGTGAATAATACACTTCCGGAAAAAAGTAAAAACAAATAAATTGAATGTAAAAACATTTCCTTTTTTCTTAAGTTGTACTTTATCGCGATGGTGTTTCCGATGGACAATTAGCAGTTGTTGCTGAACATGAATTACCACAAATAATCGATACATTTCCGAAGATCATGCCTGGATATCAGTTTGTTTTCTTGCAAATTCAAATAGTTTTTCACATCGATTTGTGTTCAGACCAAAACTTGCCGTTGTTATTGTGAAGAAAAAAGGCAATGCTCGATTCTTTGCTAAAATGGGCAGTTCAACTGTAGTTAATCCTCCGCCAGGCACCATCATCGATCATACAGTCACGAATGGTACAAAAATAATAAATAATTCCATCGAAAATATACACGAATTCTTCTTCTTCTAGCCGAATGGTATGATTTTTATTTAATTTCACAATGTGCGCGACAAGGAACGGTTGCGCCAACACATTACAATGTAATCTGGGACCGGACAAAGTAAATTGACGTTTGGCTCGAATAGAATTTCGATGAGATCATTTTCTTATGCATAGTTTCAAAGTCGATCATATGCAACGTCTTACTTTTAAACTCACACATTTATATTACAAGTAGATTAAATTTTGTTTTTCTATTGAGAATCAAAGATCAATTTGTAATTCTAGTTGGCCGGGAACAATTCGTGTGCCAGCTGTTTGTCAATATGCTCATAAATTAGCATTTCTCGTCGGTCAAAGTTTACATCAGGATTTTAATCCTGAATTAGCCGATCGTCTTTTCTACCTTTAAAACAATTCGTTTTGTTTTGTTTTCCATGAATATGTGCGTTTGAATACCACGTTTTGTGATTTGTTGTGTTTTCTTTGTTTCCATAGAAAATATTTTTTGAACTTTTGTTTTATATATACATATACATATAAATTGATTCTAGTTTGTTCTGTTTTTTTTTGAATAAAAAATCTTCACGTCAATTACGAAGAATCAGAGATTAATGACTTCAATCGTCCGCGATATTTATTGATAATAATAGTAAAAGAAAAGAAAAAGCATTTAGTTATTTCGACATGCCGAGACGAAATGCTTTACGGAATGTTTCAGGTCCGTTCCACATTCCCCTAAACGAAACAAAACATGTTTCAGTTTCTTAGTTTTCAAATCAATTGATTTTACTTGATCAACATGTTCCAATATAAACCAGGCATAATATCCTTCTTTAATATATATGAAAGACGTCGTTCTTTTGCTTGATTGATTGGGAGAGTTTCTAATGGCTGACCATTGAAATCAAATTCAGCCAAGATACATTTATCAAAACCGGTTATAAGTGGACAACTTGTATAACCATCATACTAAACGAACCACGAAATTTATTCAAGTGAAAAACTTGTCAAATTTAATCTAACCTTGGGAACAGCGTCTGATTTTCCGTCCATAAAGTTAATTAGATTTTTAACGAGTATAGAATTCGATGCTGCTATAGCAGCAGCTGTTTTACTCGTTGGAAGATTTGTACAATCGCCGATAGCAAAAATATTCGGATATTTTTTATGTTGCAATGTTTCTTTGACAACATCAACAAAACCATTGGCATCAACTAACGGTGATTTAGCAAGAAATTCATAAGGCAACATCGGTGCACCGATGTGTAACAAGTCGTACTAAATGTTTAGAAAAAAAGATTTAATTTAATAATTCTTGTTGTTTTACTGGAAAAGTTTTTGTGGTGCCTGGCTGATCGAGATTTTCGAAGATAGCCTCACGAGAATCGGCACGAACTTCGACTAAATTCAATCGAGTATTTAATTGGATATTTCTATAAATAGAAATTAAAAAAAAAGTCATCATAAGATGCGTCAATGTTTTTCATTAGACTCTACCTTTCTTTGACAACTTCCATCAGAGCAGCAGCATACTTTTTCACACCGAATATGACAGGTAAGGACGTGTTATATATGACAGTGCTTTTGTCTCGAACGTTATTCTATAAAGAAAGTCTTTGTTTGTGATATTCAAACGCTGATTTCTATTTTTACTCTTCGAAATAAATCTTCGGCGAGATAAAGAACCTTTTGAGGTGCACCAGGACATTTGATTGGTGTCGATGGAAATGTGAAAATAGCTTGTCCACCTTTGAAATTGTTGAATGTTTCGTAAACATTTCGAACATATTTTCTTGAATAAATCGAAACAACATGTTTCGGATCGTTGTCGAGCGCTTCAATAGCTCCTTTGACTTTATCTAAACGTACTTGAATACCAGCAGCAACAATTAAATAATCGTATGTTAATTTTTGTCCGTTTTCTAATTGAACAAGATTTTTTTCCGGGTCGATTTTATTTGCATATTCTTGAATCCAGGTTGTATTCGATGGAATGAATTGTGCTTGTGGTTTTTCTAATTCATCGGGTGTTTTCAAGCCAACGCTAGCCAACGTCCAACCGGGTTGATAGATGTGTGTCTACAGAGAAAACGAAACAAAACACGATTATCAAGGTCAACAATTTCTTTTTTTTGTCTGGCATAAATACATCATTTTTATCGACGATAGCTATTTGATTATTCGGTAATTTCTTGGCGAGTTTCGATGCACAAGCAAGTCCACCGCAACCAGCACCGATGACAACTAATTTATAGTGGTTTTGTTGTGTTGATAAACGACGAACAATGATGTGATAAATTGAATTCATCTCGTCGTTTTTTCGACTGTTCTGTCCTTTGCAATGGTAGACGGTTCTTTTTCTACGACGATGTTTTTATACTGCGTTTATTTTTTCTTTGCGTTCTTGCCGAGAAAAAAAATAAAGAAACTTTCGTGATCAAGAACATCCAATGAGTACAATGACCTTGCGATGACGGTTGCACGTCTGAGCTACATTTTTTTGCTGTTTCATCTCGAAATACAAAAATGAGAACATACAGGAATCACGACCTCCTGATTTGTTTATTAAAACAGAAAGAAAAAAAAACAACAAAAGAGTCCTATCATTGTTTTTTCTTTCCATGAATTTGCTCGAGAAAAAGTCCGAGAAAAACGAGTATCGTACCGAGAATTTGACGTAGTGAGAGAATATTTCCAAACAACAACACCGAACAAAGTATCGTAAAAAACTTTCGCGTTGTTGTAAAGATCGAACACGTCAACGGGCCAAACCATTCGATAGTTAAGAAAATAAAATTCTATTAAAAACAAAATTCGAATAAAATATCGACACAAACTATTCTTATTTACCTGTCCTATTGCACCTGTGAGACCCAGTAAGAATATATTTGACATAACATATGGATAATTTTTCAAAAATTCAAAGAAATCAACATATTCGCTTGTCAAAATGATTCCGATTAAAGCCCACAGACACGACCAGAGATTCATTGCAAACATCATATGATAAGCTTGCACTTTATGTTTATCGCGAATCTTATCTTGAATTCCACCTGTCAGACCATCGAATGCAAGCGAGACAAACTAATTTTAACGAAAATATTTCAATTGAAGATAAAAAAAAAAGAATTTTTACAAGAAGAAATTCCCCGATGCCAAATATTTCATTCGATTGCACTGCTTGTTTTGATGGTTCTTTGTACATAAATAAAACCACACCAAAAACAATTAATAAAACATACAAATACTTCTGCAATGGATAACGTTTCTTCGCTACTAAAACTCCAAGTAACATAACCGGTACTGGTTTCACAGATTTTCCTAAGACCTAATTAAATTATCTATGAATAAATAATCATTGTTTTCTTTTGTTTACTCACCTGCATCGGATAGCTCACAAATTCCAAAGCGTAATTACTTGAAAGCATAGCGAATAAATAAGTAAACGATGAACAAGCGTACATAACCGATGGTGTTGAATCTCGATGAGATTTTCGAATCATTAAAACTAATTTACCAAACAACAAAATCAACAGAAAAAAAGAAAATTATTTCGAATTTACCGATTTTCGATGCAATCACATTGAATACGCAGAGAAGAAAAACTAACGATAGAATAAATGTAAATTTATCATTTTTTCCATAGGTTCCTTGAACACTGGAAGAGAAAACAAAAATCGAAAATATTTATTGTTTATTTTCAAGTTGTTTATTTATTACATCGACTCTTGAACGATTCCGAAGATTAAATATGAAACAAATATTCCCAAGAAGCAGATTAATAATTGACTTGTTTGCTGATTAAAAATCGAGGGATTCTTTTTGGATAGAACATGTTCATGTATGGTCTTTGAAACCACACTTGACGGAAATAAATCGAGATGAGTGGCCGTTGTAGTTTTTGTCAAATCGATAAATAGAAAAGAAATGTGATTCTAAAGAAGGATTGACATGCACTCTTCTGACATCTATAGTGTGATTCAAGCCGTCGAAAAAAAAGGTTTATCTTAAAGATAAATGGCTGATGATTTCTCTTCTTTTTTTTCTCTTCTTCTTCTCGCTCGCGTCTCGTTATTTGAATTCGAGAAGGAGTTCTTCTCTTTTTCTCAGTGTTTTGTTTTTTGTTGCAATGTCGACAACAATGGATCAAGTGGTGAAAAAAGCCAAAGATAGTTTCGGACAAATATTTGATAAAAGTTTACACGATCTTGTTCGAGGAATTCGATATCATAAAGAAAATGAAGTAATTCTTTCGATTGAATTCTTAGGTTTTTTTTTTCATTTTGTTTTTCTTCTCAATAGGCTAAATATATCAATGCCGCTATGGATGAAATCAAACAAGAACTCAAACAGGATAATATGGCAATCAAAGCCAATGCTGTTAATAAATTAACCTATGTAGATTGCGAAATAATTTTGGAGAAAAAATTGTTGTGAATCATGTTTATTTAGCTTCAAATGTTGGGATATGATATCTCGTGGAGTTCGTTCAATATCATTGAAGTTATGAGTTCGAATAAATTTACATATAAAGTAAAGAATTCAAATTTGATGAATGTTGAAATAATGAAATGATTTTCATCTAGCGAATTGGTTATCTAGCAGCGTCTCAATGTTTTCACGAAGGAACCGATGTGCTCATGTTAACAACTAATATGATTCGCAAAGTAAAAGCAATTTGTTGAATAGAAAAGAAATAGAAATGTTTGTTTTTTGTCTTATAAAGGATTTAGGCAGTCCGTTGATGTACGAAGTTGGCTTGGCAATGAGTGGTCTTGCGTGTTTTATTAATGCTGATCTCGCACGAGATTTAGCTAATGATATAATGAGTCTTGTAAACCCAATTGATTCTGTTTTCTTGTTGTTTCGAAATCAAGATTTTGTTTAGATGACATCGACAAAGCCGTACATTCGTAAACGAGCTGTTTTATTGTTATACAAAGTGTTTTTGAATAATCCTGATGCGTTGAAACCTGCATTTCCACGTTTGAAAGAAAAACTCGAAGATCCCGATCCGGGCGTTCAAGCTGCTGCTGTCAATGTCATTTGCGAATTAGCTCGACGAAATCCGAAGAATTATCTTTCGTTAGCACCGATTTTCTTTCGTCTAATGACAACATCGACGAACAACTGGGTGCTAATTAAAATCATTAAATTAGTACGTCAAAATCTTGTTTTGTTTGGTTTCTAAATTCGAATATTTAGTTCGGAGCTTTGACACCATTGGAGCCACGTTTGGGAAAAAAATTAATCGAACCATTGACGAATTTGATTCATAGCACATCGGCTATGTCATTGCTTTATGAGTGTATAAATACAGTCATTGCTGGTAGGAGAAGTTTGAAAAGCAATGAGATTTTAAAAAACAAATGAATTTAGTTCTTGTTTCGATTTCATCGGGTTTACCGAATCATACTGCTTCGATTCAATTATGTGTTCAAAAATTACGAATTCTAATCGAAGATTCTGATCAAAATCGTACGTTGAAATAAATCTCGATTGAATTTTCTCATGAAATCTGTTCATTTAGTGAAATATCTCGGTCTCTTAGCCATGTCGAAAATCTTAGAAACAAGTCCGAAAAGTGTTCAAGCACATAACGATATTATCATGCAATGTCTCGATGATAAAGATGAATCGATACGTTTACGAGCGCTTGATCTCGTGTCCGGCATGGTCTCGCGAAAGAATCTTATGGAAATCGTGCGAAAACTAATGACACACATGGATAAAGCCGAAGGAACTCACTATCGAGATGAATTACTCTCGAAAATCATCGAAATTTGCAGTCAAAATGATTATCAACATATTGCCAATTTCGAATGGTAAAATATTCGTTCGAAAAACATTGATTTATCTCGAACATGTGTTTGTTTGTAGGTATATCAGTGTTCTTGTTGAATTAACACGTTTAGAAGGTACGAAACATGGCAGTTTAATTTCATTGCAATTGCTCGATGTGGCCGTTCGAGTCGAATCAATTCGAGAATTTGCTTGTCAACAAATGGCTGTTCTGTTGGATAATGCACATATGTTTATTCTCGGCTCGAATTCGACGAATGTAGCTGAAGTTTTGTATGCTGCTGCTTGGATTTGTGGAGAATTTTGTTCGTACGTATTGAGATTTGTGTTAATCGAAGTCAAAATGTTGACGAGTGTTGCTGTTTTTTTTGGTAGATATTTGAAAGATCCAGATAGAACTGTTCAATCAATGTTAAATACGAAGATTACGGCATTTCCAGGTCATATTCAATCGGTTTACTATCAGAATATTTTGAAAATACTCACGTTTATTTTAACGAATAATGAATCGATCGCGAAAGAAGTTCTTACGATATCGATTGAGAAAATGACTGCGTTCTTATCGAGTGGCGATGTCGAAGCACAAGAACGAGTAGGAATCGATATTTGTTTATTCGAAAATCTAAACAAAAACAAAACTAAAATTCGTTCTAGGCAAATGTGATTATAAATATATTGAAAACAGTTTTGAAATTAGTCGAAAAATCACAATTCAATATGGGAGAACTTTCGGTTCTATTCGACGGTGTTCTCAATCCAGTTGCTGCTAAAGCACAACGTAAAGTTGTCGTTCCTCAAGGATTAGATTTAGACGCGTGGATCAATGATCCACCATCGGAAAGTGAAGATGAATCAGTTCCTGCAGCTCAATTTGATAATAGCAAAGCTGGTTCGAATATATTCGCAGGAGAGAGTTACTATCATGGTAGCAGTCAGGATTCGCCAAATTATAGAAAAACGACTTATGTCGAACCAACAGCTGAAGAATTAGAAACTCGAAGAAAAACGAGACGAGAAAGTGAAAATATGAATCCGTATTATATTAAACCAACAGCAAGAAATGATGCATCAGCAAATGCTGCTGCTGCTGCTTCTTCTCCTCCTCCTTCTCTAACAGCTGAGCGTCCAGTTCAACCGTCAACAAGCAAAGGTGCATTTCCAGCGAGCTTACAATTGTCTCTTTCGGATCAAATCTATCGTCAAACAAAAATCGACGAAGAAAATCACCGTTTGAAAAAGAAATCCAAATCAGACGGTACTAAAAAAGGCAAAAAATCTTCGAAAAAATCCGATAAAACAGGAGCAAATGACGACGATGAGGAAGATCTCTATCCAGTTATTAAAGTTACACGAGGTGGAGAATTGCCTGAAGGTATAACTGAAAGTGGAAACGAAGATGACGATGATAAAAACAATTCAAAAAACAAAAAAATTGATCCACATCGAGCACTCAACATCGATTTGGATGATAATACTCCGGTGCCACCACCAGTTCAAGTTTCTGCTCCACCACCACCACCGCCACCTGCTGCTACTGCTCAACCAACAGAAAAACCAAAGAAATCGAAAAAGAAAACGACAACTGAAAAACCAAAACGAGAACGTGCACAATACAAAGAACTACTCTCGCCAGCTGATGATCAAACAAACAAACCTGAACAAGAAAAGCCAAAGAAGAAAAAGACCAAAGCTAAACCAACAACAACAGCAACAACTACAAACGATACATCTCTTTTCGATATCATGTCCGATGATATCAATCCAACGATTTCATCATCGAATACCGAACCTGCTGTTTTCAAACAACTCGCTGAATCCGAGCATTTAACCATAGTAAACAACCACTACCTTGATTTTCCTTTTCGTCATTTTTCTTTTAATTTTTCAGGAATATTCAATTCTTCCAGTATCTTCATCAACTCAATTAGATGTGACTTTTTTATTAAAAAATCGAACATCATTCATTCTCGATCATATTGATCTTCATATTATCGACAGTATGAGTTCGAAATTACTCAATCCAACAAGTCCAAATCATGTTGCTTTTCCAACGACAAGTCTCTTTCCGAGTTCACAGAATTATGTTCATATTTATTTTTCAATCAATGCAATTTCATTTCCACAGAAATTGAAAACAACTCTTTCCTATTCGATTCATGTTTGTTCATGAAAACATATTCAATGAAATCGTATCTTTGTGTGTGTTTTTTTGTTTAGAAATCAACGAATGATATTGAGAATAATTCAATTGAATTTAAAATCGATTTACCTTGTTCACAATATTTAATCCGAAAAAATCTAAATACGTACGGAATAGACAAAATGAAAAGAGTTGATCATAGAACAGAAAGGAATTTTGTGTTTTTAGAAATGCATTTACTGATTTAATGACTTCAGGAACGTTAACAAGTCAATCACATATCAGTATTCCAACATCTAGTCAAAGTTTTCCTGCAATTATTCAGAATATTTGTCAAAATTATCGTTTAACAGGTTGATATTGATCGAAATTGTATCGTTTGTTTTGTAGTTTTGTTCTTGTTTAGTTGTCGAACAAATCAATTCGGCTGCATCGCTTTATGCCGAAAGTCTTCTCGGTCATCCGATTGCACTTTTAATTAAATCATCTGTATGCTATTTTTTCATTCGATTCTCATTTTAACTGTTTCTTTTTTGTTCGAAGAATTCTCAAAATGGTCTTTCAATTGATGGTAAATCAACTGAAACTCATTTTCTCTCGAATTTAACGGAAGAAATCAAACATTTCCTTAACAATTAATCAATCATTCCATTTATTCATTTTCTATCCAACAGTGATTCTTTTTCTTGTGTTTCTTTTTCGTATTCATCGAGCAATATTATTCCTAGTCTTCTGACACATTGACAAAGTTTATTCCGCAATGATTATAGTCAATTTCTTTTTTTGTTTGTCTTTGGTGTGTTTTTATTTAATAATTCTATTTGATTGAATTCAATATCGACATTTATGTAAAATGATCTTGATTTATTTCAGATAGTTGAGACAATGATGAGCTCACCTTTTGAATTAATTCGACAGAATGTCGAAGTAAGAGATTTTCGGATTAGAAAAAACAAGAACACTAAGTCTTATTTTCTGTAGGGATATTTAAGAAAATTTGAATGGAATATTCCGACAATTCGCGAGATAATTGACAAGTAAATTAACATTCGATGAATAGAAAAAAAAAACACAAGATTCTATTTAACCAGGAACAAATCTCCGGAATATCGAATCGCTGTTGAACATGCATTTCGATCCGTACTCTTCGGTCTCATGGAACAACAAATCGAAACGAATCATTCAGATCAAATGGAAACTTCATCGTTTGTCACCGATCAATTTCTTACACCTGTGAGAAATCTAATTGGATATGCTATTGAAGCTGTTCAACATGGTTCGATAAAAACACAAAAAAAAATCAAGATTAAAAAGATTTCGTTTTTGTGTATTTGTAGAGCTCGCTGCTGCAACCATGCCGATCTATTTGTTCAATGATTTGTTTGCTTATACAACAATTGATGTTAGTGAAAAGATCTTTTCGTTGTTGGAAGAAAAAGCAACGACCTGGCGATCAGTATGTGATGATTTTTGACAAAGATCGTAATTGATTCGAAAATATTTTCTAGACTCTGTTCTTTCAATCGGTGAAAAATGTTTTGCTACGAATGTGCAATGGTGAGAATCAATAGAAATGAAAAAATATTTATTGAATTACTATTTTCAGATCTATTGAAACGTTTATCAAAAACTCAGAAGACAGTCTTCTCGGGAAGAATTCTCACATTTTTAGCTCAACTTTTTCCACTCAATGAAAAATCTGGTTTGTCAATTACGATCGAATTCATTCGTTTTCTAACCTTAGGCACATTTAGGTTTAAATCAAATGGGAAATTTCAATGTTGAAAATGTCACTAAATTGACAAAAACCAAACAGAATCCGATTCCTGTTGATGAAATTGAAGTTCGTTGAATTTGCTTGGTTTCAGTCTTTTCTAATTAATCAATTTTTTAGAAAGAAAAAAAAATGGAAGTCGATGAAGATGGAGAAATTAGTGACTTGTAAGCATTCGAATTATTTTGTCTTTTATCGGTTCATCAAATTCATTTTTTTTTGTGTTTCTTCAGACAACAAAAGAGTTCAGCTGAATTCTACACCAATTTCTGGACTCTTCAAGATTTCTTTTCGAAACCATTTACACTTTGGGATCGAACATCATGGAATACTTTCGTACATGTAAACTCAATTCAATAGTTTCAATTGAAAACTAAATATCAATTCTTTTTAGAATACAAATCAAGTTCTCGATGTCTTCGCAAATAATCAATTAGACACTATTCAAGCAGTTGCATCGACTGACGAATCGTTCTTTGCTAAATATCTAACCAGTGAAAAAGTTTGTTGACGCACAAAAAGAAAAGCACAACACACGATTCAAATCATTATACGTATTTAGTTATTGGAATTACAATTAAATGATGTTACATTTCGACAAAATATTCTCGTACAATTTCTCATTATCTTTCAATATCTTGTTTCACCTGTTAAATCCAAACAAGCTCAGCAGACTCTCAATGATGAACAATCTCAATGGATTAAGAAAACAACTCATCAAATCAACGAAGTAAAAATCCAAACCATGCGAAATCCAATCGATTCTCATTCGAATCTATTTAGTTATTAAAACAAACGGGTACCAATGCCGATGTATTCACTGTTTGCATTCAGGTTGGATTGAAGAAAAAGAAGATGATTGAAATACGATGATCCTATTTTAGCATATACTTAAACGCGAAGAAATGTGGAATCTATGGAAATACAATGGTTGTCCGGATTTTTCTCGATCGAAACTCGATCTCAAACGAAAATATTCGAGTGATTCAAATCGATTATCCGATAATCTTCGACAATCGATTCAACAAGCGGCGAAACGTCGTACGACGAATTTCGAAGATCTACGCGATTCAAGTCAACAATATATTCCCACGATACGAGACTTTTTCGATCCAATCATCAAACAACTTCAATCAGTCAAAGCAAGTGACTCTCAAGATGCGAAAGAACTCGAAAAAGAACGAGAAAAACTTCTTCAACAAGACCCATCGCTCGTCTGGCGTGCATTACGTTTGTTAGCTCGTCAATCGCCGTATTTCTTCGTTCATAATACACAAACTGTACCGAGTATGGCTCAATTTCTCGTCTCAACTTGTGAAAAAATTCGACGAGAATACCCGTCGACAACAATGACTTCTCAAGCGTCTGATGCGGCACCAACACCACCACCGGCTACATCAACAACGAATCCTGATGATGAAGAAGAAGACACAACGATGGATGATGAACCTCTCGAAAATCCGCCGAGTACTGGCGAAACAACGAATACAGATCAAGAAGCTGACGAAGAAGCAACAACAACAACGACAACGACTAATGCGGTGCCGAAAGTCGAGGAAGATGACGACGATGATAATCGAGAACGACGTTTTTCCTCAACAAAACGAACATCTGTTTCTTAAAAATCAAATAAAACCTTTTTTTGTCCTTGTTATTGATTAAACATAACAAAAATCTGTTCTTGTATTTATTAGTACTATATTATTAAAAAAACACACAACCACGAAAAATTCAATTTCCATTCGTAAACTTTAGATAATTTCCTTGTTGCTTTCATGAATTCTTTAGCAACAGTCACTGATGACGAGAAAAAACGTTATGTCATCATAAGTTACATGTTCGAATGTGGTAAATTAATGAAATTTGAGATTGATTTCAACTATGTTCATTTGCTCTAGCGGCTAAACTTCGATTAGGAATCTCAACCATAGCATCAGCAGCTGTTATTTATCATAAATGTTCATGTTATTTAGAAAAAACTGAGTTTGATCAATACGTAAGAAGGATTCTATGAAAATCATATTCACAGCCTCGAACGAGTTCATTTATCTTTAGACATTAGCTGTCACAGCTCTTTCACTAGCCAGTAAATACGAAGAAGAACGTGTGAAAATCCGTGATTTAATCAATGTCACCTATCGGTAAAACATATCGAAGAGATCTGAATACGAATTTTATTTTGTTTTGTTTTAATTAAAATAGAACTCTACATCCCGATCGTCCACATCTACGTATTTCAAATGAATACTATCGTTTACGTAATACACTCGTCGATTGTGAACTATTTCTAATACGTATACTTGGCTTTCATTTTCAATTCAATCATCCAAATAAATATCTTCTTCATTATCTCGATACATTAAGTCAATGGTTAACTATTACACCTTCGACACCGATTAAAAACAGTGTCAATCTTATTGATATTGCAATGTCGATTTTGCAGGACACTTATTTTGATATGACTCTGATTAAAAATTTTGCTCCACAACATATCGCCATAGCGATTATTTATTTGTTAATACAAATTTATAAATTAGAAATACCCGAAATTAAAAATGAAAATGAACATTTGCAATGGATGAAGATATTTAGTTCATCGATGACAGATGAAATTCTTGTTAATATTCTCACTCGCATAAATACGATTTATAAACATATTGATAAAACTCTCGATCAGCAATCATCAACAAATACTTCTTAGAGATCGTGTTTGTTCTTGTTATTCGTGTTGTTAAATATATCAGTTTTTCTTCATTAAAATAAAAACAATCTACTGGACATAAGTTCAAGTAACTATTATCGAAATGTCCTTTCAGATGAATTCATTATCACGAATTCTTTGGCTTTTGCTCAATTTTTTGTTCGGAGCGCCTCTTGCCTATACACTTTTTCATTGGACAGCATGTAATATGCAAATGCCATTGATTATCAAGGATCTTGTTTCGACCTATCTGCCATTTTTAAATCCTATATTCAATGTTCCCTATGTTCGTATCGAATCGATTTCATCATCGATATTAGCAAAGATTCTATTCAACGGATTTCTCTATGCAATTTTCGGTTTTGTTCATACGTTTTTCGCACAAGAACCTGTTCAGAATTTTCTTCGTCAAAAATTCTTTCCCTCGGAAATACTACGAACTGTCTATTGTGTTTTGACAACAATAACTAGTTTCATTATCATGGGTTTTTGGCAACATACGGATATTCAATTATGGGATTTGCTACCATCAGCAATGAATCAATATCAACGAGATATTATTTTACTATGCTGTTATCATTTGATTTGTCTACCGGGTATAGATAGTTTTCGCGTAGATTTATTGTTGATCAATAGCACGTTTTACTTTTTGTTAAAGGTTCGTGTGTTGTCTTTCAATTTAATGTATTTGAATTTGCTGGAGTTAAACAATTATTCGACTGTCCCTATGTATCATCAACAAAATCTAATAAACGAACTACTGGTATGCCAAAGCTAGTTACCAGTGGTCTGTTTCAATATTGTCGTCATCCATTGTATACAGCTACGTTATTAGCATTGACAATTACACCTGTAATGTCATTTGATCATATGGTGATAGTTATTTACACATGTTTGTATATGTCGATTGGTGTTCGATATGAAGAAAGAAAATTAGTAGGATTATTTGGTAATGATTATGTTCAATATCAAAAATGCGTGCCAGCAATTGTACCATTCACTTTAACAAACTCAAAAGATATTTCTTTGAATGAATAATAGAGTTTTGTTTGCCCGCAAGATAATTATTTAAAAAAGCGAAGGTTCAATATTGATAAAAATCGAACGAACATCAAATGAAAGCGTTTCGTTTCATTTCATTTCTTTTCCTGTACACATTTGATTATATCTATTTCGTTCTTCTTTCTTACTTCTTCACCTAGCCTAACCGGCAAATAAATGTGCGTCATTTACTTTTTAAAACGAAAGGTTATAGTTGCAAGTAATCACATTCTTACCGTTCTAAGATTAAGATTATGTCGTTTTTTTATCCAACACAATCATCTTCATATCCAATTCTAATTTTAACTAATTCAGATGATGATGATGATGATGACGATGAAGAGGATGCTTTTTCTTCATCAAATTCTGTTCCAATAACATGTCTACCGAATTTTATTCAATCAACTGAACCAAATCAATATCGAATACGATTGAATGTCGAAGGTTTTCAAGCAAATGATATGAATATTTTTATTCAAAATGATCGAATCATTGTTCATGGTAAACATTTTACTCAAACAACAACAAATAATCTCGATGATAATGAATCAGATTTTGTTGCCAAAGAATTCAAACGTACATTTCATATTCCGTCGAATGTTGATATAAAAAAAGCTCATGCACAATTCTATACGACTCAGCAATTATTAATCATCGAAATTCCATTTCAAAATTGTTTAATAAGACCAAATTCACGACGATCAATCGATGTTTTTCTTACATTTGTAACAATTCTACTAATTGATCGAGCAATACGAATTACTTATGAACAATTTATGCTTAATCAATACTAACAATGCAATTCGCATCTACGTATATTTTGTAATTACTCACATAAACAATAAAAATCGCATTTGATCCTCAATTGACTTCATTTATTCAGCTAGGATTGATCTTAATCAAATGATTATTTCATGTGTCAGACATCGTTAAATCATATTTGCATACAGAGAAAAAACATTGAGCTCGTGTTTGTCGAATTGAGAATGATATAGAATTGCTTGCTTGTTCATTCGAACTAAAGAAAAGATTTATGATTAGTAATTTGATTCATACGAGTATACGAAAGAAAAGAAAGAAATTTGCTCGTCTTATTGTCATCTGAACGGAAGTTTGTAGTCGTTCAGAACAACACTCGATAATTACTAGTCGTTGATGCATCATGTTCCGATTGTTCATCATTCAACGAACCAAACACATCGCTCGTTTTTTTTTCTTTTTCTTCTTCGTCTTTATCTAAATGGTAATTTTCTGTAGCAAAGACATTCGTCAATAACAGACCGACTACGATCTAATCTTGACGACGACATCAATCGATTTCTGACAAGACAAGCATTATTGAGTGTGTTACAATCGTTATTGCTGCGATGTCGATGATGATTATTTGATTATGCTAAAACCATTCAAAAGAGAAAAATGAGAAAAAGAAGAGAAGAAGAAAAAAAAGACATATTTTTTAGGGTTGGACTCGTGGATTATGTTCGTCGAACACCACCAATTATAATCGAACAAAGAGACCTTAGATTTTGCTTACGCATACGAGTAAATAGATGTGCACGCGTGCGCAAAACTAGTCAAAAGAGATAGAGAAGAAGAAAAAGACAAGAGCGACCGAATTGGAGTTTTCATTCAATGAATTCTTTTTACTGTGATACTCTCTTCTCGATGTAATCGCACATCAATTAACAGATTTACGTACGCGTGTCTCATGAGAGAATATCTTGCAACAAAAACTAAATGTATAGGAAAGAGAGAAATTGTTGTCATACAGACAAGTCGAACCTATTTTCATATTCGAGCTTTATTCCCTGACCGACAATTATTGAAGACCGACAAACATACAAAGCAGACCATCCGGCGAGTTTACGATGGCCGACGTTTCATATTTCACAGTTGACAAGCGCGTTAATAAAAGAATGCAATCTCATAATGGACGACACCCGTCATTACGCTTAGGATTATTAAAAAAAAAACTATTTTATTCTTTGTAGACAAATCTAGATAGTCTTTTCTCTCTCTCCTCTCTTTCTTCCTCTTTTTTGCTTCGTATTATTCGATGAGTGTTGAAATTCATTCGTAATGTCATCGCCATAAAACACCTTTCGTCTATTTACACTCGAACATAGTCGTGCATTCGTTTTATTCAAACTATTGTTTGACAGGTTAGGTGAAGTTGCGTCTTTTTGTTTCATTTCATTTTGCATTATGTATACAGACCCATAGAAAAGACGAGAAAAGAAGAAAAAAACGAACCATTCTTTTCGTCTTTTCATTAAAAATCCTTCGATCACACTAAAATGTTTTTTAACATCGATTTAAAAAAAAAGAAATCGAAGACTAACCATAGAATCCTTTTTTCATCTCATTTGAATAAAAACGATTGATTTTAATCTTTAATCCGAAATATGTATAATATATGCAATCAACTATCATGCTATCATTCGTCGATTTACTGTTATCGGTGCATTTTCTTCTTCTTCTTCTTCTTCGTTTGCTTCTTTAACTGTTGCCAGGCAGAAGTATCAATAATCGACGAGCTGTGAGACGATGGCAACGCCGTCCTGCATCCATCATCTTCTCAACTTCCCCGCTTTTATCTCGTTTCTCACTCAACTCATTTAGCAGAAACTCGTTCGTTTAGCTTTGCATACTTCATACCTCTTGACTAATAAAGAGAGGAAAAAAAATAGAATAGAGAGTGAGAGAATGAAGAATCCCTCCAGATGTATTCGTTGATGATTGCAGTATCGGATCTAATTGAATTAGAGTGAGAATGGGGTCGCTCGGTTTTTTTTCTCTTCTTCTTCTTATTTTGTTTCTCCTCTCATTTACTATTTTTGATTATCAGTCATTTCAGATTGGAAAACCGAATGATGCTATCCGATTTAGTCGATGATGATCTTCTATCAGGATCTATTCCATTATCAAATTCAACGAAAACAATAACTAATACCAATCATAACCTCGGTAAGTTTTTATTTGCAAGTGGACAGACGGAAATACTGATGACAATTATATATATATATATATATATATATATATGGAATTTAACGCATGTCAGATGTATAAATGCAAAAGAGAGAGAGAGAATGGGAGAAACAATAACACTCACAACTCCGTACTGTAAAATTACCATCATTTGCTTGCACACACTCGTTCGATGTGCGTCTGTTAAACACTTTGACGCCGAGATTATCGTCATCATTAGAACGATCTCATTCATGTCTCCTGTAGAGATTATTTATTGACGGATCTGCATGAAGTTTCTTTCGCCTTTGTGTTTTCTTTTCATTGTATATCGGTACTTGTCAATCGATTCAAGACGTGTTTTGATATTGATATATAGATTTTCTATTTGCTTACGTAACCGATCTATATAACACTTACATTTAAAAAAAACCGAAGTAAAATAAATCATTGAATGAACTTTTCAATGAAATGGTCAAATCACAAAGAGATTAGCTACGAACTAGAAAAAAAAGCGATTCGACCTTGGTCAAATGAATTCTTTTGTTTTGTGTATATTGCAGTGTTTTTTTCCTCTCTCTCTCTATCTCCCTCTCTTTTTAATAGTATAATTTATCTTTGATCGATCGTACACACATTGTCAATCAGAAAAATAACATCTGCCATTCTTCTAATCGTATGTTATATAGTTCTTCTCGATTTCTATGTTGAGATATATTATTGGAAAGAAAAAGAAAAATAATTAGCATGATAGTCTAATTGAATTTTCTCGTTCGACTCACCCTTCTGCTAATACTATTATTGCTTATCTTGATCGAACGACTCCATACATATGGATAGACTTTGATTAAACTTCTATTTTCATAGAAATTTTAATTAGATTTCGAACTAGAATAACGATAATCGCTTTTCGACTTCAACAGAAAAGTCAACGCTCTTGACACTTCGACTGTCGAGATTTTTCTTTCTTTTTCTTATTCTTTTTGTTCTCGTTCGCTCTTATTCTTGTTCAATGCTTTTATCCATCAATCCATTAGCAGTTTGTGCTTTTTTTAATAATGGCAATCGATTCTGCGTTTTTTTTTCCTCTCTTTATGACAAACGGCAAACGACATTATGTTGTCAATTAAAAAAAAACGAGAAAGAAAACCGACCACTTCTTTTTTCCTTACTACTGATTCAATCGAAATTGTGTGTTTAACCAATTCAAATATATATAACTCTGTGATTATTGAACAATCAATTATTTCATAGACACATATGTTCAGCTAATAGAAAGGAAAAAAAACGTAGACATTAGTGAACAAGTTCGTTTTTTTTTCTTCTCTCCTCTCTTTTCTTCTCTCGACTTTTTTTTCAATTCAAATTTTTCTCTCTCTCATATGCGCGCTTGCCCTCTTCGTCCGGCCATCGCATATAGGAACTCGAAGACTATATATCTTCTTCTTCAATTCATTAATTGACGACGTCTATTTGTAATACGAAGGAGAATAGAAAAAGATTGGTTAGCGCTTGTATGATGATGATGAAGGGAGAAGAGAAGGACAGCAGAAAGAGAGAGAGAGAGAAGGAGAAGGAAAAAATGCGACTAAGTTTTGTTTCTCTGCGCAAACGAGACGAGACGAACAAGCGAACACACACACACATTCATAGTCAGTCAACTTGACAGAATATCATCTGTGCGTATGTACGAATTAATATACTCAGTTTATCGAATGAGTTCTTTCGATTTCGATTTCGAAATTAGCTTATTCAAATTTTTTGTTTAGATTATTCTAACAGGTAGATTCTAACGTATTTGTTAAGGACACATGAACACGAAGAATTGATTTTGCAAGAAGAAAGACGAAGGAAACAATCTAAAATTAATTTATTCTGTTTGTTCACAAAATAGAAGGAGAAAAAAAAATTGTAATTATCTTTAATGAAAATTTCAATTTTATTTTTCTTTCATTATCATTTATCAGTTAATATTAATAGATAAATATTAATTTTTTTCTTCTCCTTCATTCATTCAATCTATCTATCTCCATGCATTTCTTTTTTTCCTTCTCGTTCTCTTTATTCCACAGAGACAAACTTCATTATTAAGAAGAAAGCAAAATAAAAAAAAGGAACTTCGACTACGATCTATCAATCCATCAATCCATGGATGTGATTGAAAACTCTTTTCTTTTTCACCTGTTTCGAAATACGAACGAATACAAGTGTAATTAGAGTAATTGTCTAGACAATTAATCGAAAGAGAAAATGTGCTGTTCATCTTGTGTAACCAGTTCTTTTTTTCTTCTGAGATCTGCGTCGTTTTTTCCCTTCTCTCTCTATGTTGTTGTGCATGTTTGTGTATGTGTCAAGTAGAAAAAGAGAATCTATTCTCTTTCTCTTGTGCTCACACACACACACACACACACATGCACAATCACCATCGATCATCGTCTCGTAATTGGAAAATAAATTGAAATCGAGATGTAGGAGTAGGAGAAATAGAACGAGGTACATGAATATTGATTACTCTATCATCATTCGTCCTCTCGTTTTTTTTCTAGGCAGTAGTAATAGTGTTGCTGGTTCATCTGTATTAATGCAGCCTAAACTCGAACCACAACCGGTTGTCTTCGATCAACAACAACAACAACAAACATTAAAAACGACTCCGATTGTCACTCGTTACGATATTCATCAACAGTGTTCGATAAGTAGCGGTGCATATACATGTTCAAATTGTACACAACCGATTCATGAACGATATTTATTGTATACACAAGATCGTTTATGTCGAGGAAATTATTGGCATATGCAATGTTTACGTTGTCAATGTTGTGATGCTGTTTTAGCCGATATATCGTCAACATTTTATAGCAAAGATAATGCCCTACTTTGCAAGTCTGATTATATTAAGTAAGAATTTGATTTTGTTTCGTAATCATATTCAAAAAAAAATAGAAAAAAGAAAAGAAAAGAAGGATAAAGGTTTCATAAGTTCAATTAGATAACAATTATTCTACTTGATGTTAAAATAACATTTAGTTTTTTTTTTTCATATACATATATTCTTTTGTTAAAAGAAATCCGTAGAAATGTTCGTTTTTTTTTCTTCTGCAGAAGATATGGAAGTCGTCCATGTTCATTATGTGGTCAATTAATCGGTCCCAATGAACAAGTAATGCGTGTTAGTCCAAATTATGTTTATCATCTTCATTGTTTTACTTGTGTGAAATGTCATGGACGTTTAGTTAAAGGTGATCGTTATGTGTCTTTGAACGGACAATTATTTTGCGAAAAAGATAATCCATTGAAATCACCAACTGCACCTAACACTCCAACGACGAAACGTGGAGCTAATCCGAGTAAACGCGGTGCCAAAGCAGCCGCATCACGCGCCGCTGCAGCAGCTGCGGCGGCTGCTCAAGCTCAACAGCAAACGTTCGTACCTCCGCCGCCACTCCCCCCTCCTCCTCCTCCTCAATATCATCCAGGACATTTAACTCCGTTAAATAATCATCATATGCATTCATCGCCAAATCCAATGACACAGTCATTACTGAATAATAATAACTCAACGACGAATAATAACGGCACATCATCATCTTTGACGGCGGCAACAAGTGATGATTTGTATTAGATATTTTTCATTTCGTTTCTTTCAATGTCTGTTTGTTTGATTTATGTTGTGATATAGAGAATGAAAAACATCAAAATCTTTTGTTTTTTTTTCTATACACACTTGTTTCTATATATATATATACTTATTTCTTCGAATGTATTTATATCTTTTCTATTTGTTAATGAACAAATCAAACAACTGAAAAAGAAAGAAAGTAATATATATATGTGTATGTATGTATTCAGTATAGAGAAAATAAAAATAATTAATATAAATTAAATCGGAAGAGAAAATAGTTTTTTATTATTCTTTCATTTGAATATAATGTCTATATAATCAGATAATTATAATTCTATTCATCTATTCATTATTAATAAGCTGTCATCTTGACATTTATTTCTTTGGATTCTGATGATTTATTCTATTTGAATATAGACGGCATAAAGAGAAGAGACGAAGTTATTGAATTCATTCTTTTGTTTTCTTTTGTATCGATGATTAATTTTTCAATTAAATCATCAAGATTCTTTTTGAAATTTACCTTTCAGGTTTAATTAAAAAGTTAAATGGACAACACGACAGATCACGATAAGACAAGAAAAAAAAAGAGTTTGTGTTTAGTTTTTAATAAAAGTGGAATGTATTTATGCTTGAGCAGCTCGTTCATCTTCTTGGGCTTTTGTTAGTTCATCAAAAACCTTCTGGGCTTCTTCATATTCTTTCGATTGTTTTAATGTTTCATCATTTCCAGCTGCATTCTAAATCAACAACGAACATGGTTCAATAGATTTCTAATTGTTAATCAATTCTTACGTAAACATTTTGAAAATCATTCCATGATTTAATAAACGAACTTTTCGAATGCGAGATCATTCCTTCCGTTTCTTTGAGAACTTCTTGCTACAAGAAGAAAAAAGGCAAAAGATTAAGAAAAATGAAAAATATGTATCTACCGCTTTTTTAAGATCATATTCGTCTCGTTTGTCAGCAATCATTTTTTCGACTTTACGTTTTTCATTTTCGTATTCTTTCTTATACGACAATTGATCTTTCCAAGTTCGTTTGGCAACGCCAGTCTTAATTTTCAATTCTTTCAATTTATCAGTCATTATCTAAAATTACACTATAATTATTCGCAAGAAAAAAGAAAAATGATTATTGCACTTGAATTGATTTGAAGAAAAGAAAAATAATTACTATCACAACATCAAAACAAAAATAAATTAAAAATCATTTTAAGAAAAACTTTGTTTGATCTCTTTTAAGAGCATTGTTGCGAGAACAATACGGTCGGAATTGATCGTTAGATTAATAACTGATTCGGAATGATTTAATTGAATTGTCAAAAGAACTAAAGATTTACTAGATATTGTTTGACCAGAAAATCTAGAAGGAGGAAAAAACAAAAAGATCAGAGAAGATTGAAGAAGAAAAAAACAACTCAAATACCGATAAATAGTCGAGTCACCAGAACCCGAAGGAACAGAAGATAGATTTGCACATTGAAGAATTTTAGTTTGAACTGTTGTAAAATTGAATTTTTGCATTTGATTTTCGTTAGCATCGATACTATCGGAGAGTTCATTCATTCCACGAAGACGAGCTAAATTCGATGTTATTGTTGTTGAAATAAAATCAATTTTCGGTCTACCTGAATTTTGATTGAAATCTTTTTCATTTAAAAACTTTTGTTCGATTAATTCACCGACATGACACGAGATCGACAATGGCGTTGGCAATTGTCGACCATCGAATGAAATATCGAATGAAGCTGGTTGTGTTTTATCATTGAAATCAACACCAATTGAAGAGACAATCGTGGCGTTTGGCGGTAAACTTGGAATTTCAGGAAAACCATCGATTTTCACATCGGATTTCTAGAAATTGAAAAAGAATTTTTCGAAAAAGAAGAAGAAAACAGAAAACACCGAACTGATTTAAGGAATTTAATCGAGAGAATATCGGTATTAGTCGATGTGTTCGTGAATATTAGTTCGATGTGAACCATATTTGTTGCACGAGGAAATGGTGTTCGAGGAAAACGATATTGAATCTGAAGACCTTGACCTGTTATACGATTTAAGCAATCATATTGACGAATATATGTCAATGTTGACGATGATGACTAAATTTGACATTGAATTGAAATGAATTGAAAAAGTTTTGTCTTACTGTTAACGATTGTAGGCTACTTAAATCGTCGAATAGCGAAGATTTGCTTGTTGTTGGTTGATTAACTGGTGGCGTTGGTGATGAACCGAGGAAAGATTCCACTAGATATTTGAGAATTAATGAAGAAATTGAAAAAGAAACGAACGAACGACTTACAGTCTAATTCAAGTAGAGACTTTTCATTTGAAGGAATAGCGTAATCACTAACTGCGATTGTTGAAGGAGATTTGCCAACTGTCAATGATTGTTTCGCTGGTACTGTTTTTTTATCTTCATCGGATGATTCTTCTTCTTCGTCGTCGTCGTCACTCTCCTCTTCTGATTCATCATCATCTTCCTCCTCCTCTTCTTCACTAGTTTCATTTGTTTTTTTCGGAGGATTTGGTTTTTGACTAGTTAATTGTTGATATTGACTCGGTTTCTTAATTGATTCTTTTGGTTTTGGTTGCTCTTCTTCTTCTTCGTCATCTTCATCTTCGTCTTCATCCTCCTCCTCCTCTTCTTCTTCTTCGCTTTCTTCACCTTCTTCACCCTCATCTTCTTCATCATCATCAGGTCCTTCTGTCGAATTGTCTTCTTCTTCGTCTTCATTTTCATCATCCGAATAGAAACTTTCTTCGGTCTTGGCTTTTTTCTTGGCTCCAGCTGCTGCTCCTGGAGCTCCACCAGATTTTCTATGTTGTTGACTTGGTGGTGTTGCTGGTCGTATGATTTCCACATTTCGAACACTCGAATCTGGTGGTTGTTCAGGAAAGTCGGGTAATTCTTGATAGCCTGTTGTTTTTTGACCGATAACATACGATAGAGTCCCCAACGTAAATTGTTCATGACCTGAATAAACTCAAAATTCAAATAAAAATTCAAACTGATTATCAATTTCTAATTCACCTCGAATGACTGAGTCGAGTGATGGAGCTGGTTTCGGTGCTAATAGAATCTTTTTAGCATGTTTACTAAACGATGGACATTTGTCAGCTTGAAATAATAAAGCACTAGACATAAAAAACATAGATTAGTTTTGATTAATGAGCTCAATACAAAGCGATTTCTACCGAAGAAGTCTCGCTTTATCGCGTGTATCGTAGTTCGTGTCGTATTTAGCTAAATTGAAAATGTATTGTACGAGTAATTGCGTTTGTTTCGCATTGGTAACATAAAGTTTCGCAGCTAAATTGAGAATTTGATTTTTAACAATTGTTTCCTAGACGATAGAAAATCGTCGTTTTTCTTTTGTGAGTTTATCAAAAATGAAAAACAAACTTCATCGGGAAAAGTTTTCGCCATTTTTCTCAAAACATCCGGTGCTAATTTATTAATTCGTTCCGAATATTCTCCAATAAGCCAGAGCATCGATGCTCGTGCCGTTGGCACTGTAATTGTATCAACTTTTCGTACAATTTGTTTGAGAATTTCACCGGGTGGTGCCGCCTAAAAATTATAAAACAACAAAAATTTCATTGCAAACTTTTGCTCAACATCTATCTTACACTTATTTGAAGTAGCTTTTTAATAACAACGACACTTTCAGCAACAATTGTCTCATCTTTTTTCGACATCAAACCAACAAGTCCATTTAAACAAGCTTCAGTCACTTCGGATATCGTACTAGCACATCGACCAATGGCATTAATAGTCTGTGCACCGAATTCTTTGTCGTTACTTAAAACATAAGTCTAAATCAAACATACAGGAGATTCGATTTCATTTTCACACAATATTGCTTTACTTGAAATTCTCGAAGAATCGTCGAAATATTCGATCCATTCGCTAAGATCGTTAGAATTTCTAATTTATATCGTTTAACATGACTGCTATCATTCGAATGAACGTAGAATGATTTCAAATAAGGTTCGAATATTGATTTATGTTTATCTGCCATTGATACAATACATTTCAAGACAATGATTTGAATTTCACTAAGCAAAAAGAAAATTATCGAAAGTGAATTTTCGTCTATTGAAAAATTCTACCGATGGTGACGAAGCAAACGAATGAGTGCTTTAGCGACGACTTGTACTTCACTTCGAGGTGCCACGTAATAATAGAGTTGCGCAACAGCCATAACAACCTGAATGAAAAGAAAATGAATCAATAGAGGAATTCGATTGAAATCGATTATTGATTCTATACAGCAGAATTTCGACTTTGTAGTAAAACTTTTGTCGAACGTAACAATAAACGATGATCACTATCCATGACATAAACATGTTTACTGTCGTTGTCGTCGTCATCCGAGTTTTTTTCATTCTCATCATCGTAAAAACTTTGTTTTTCATCGCCCACTGTCTAATTAATCAAAATAAAAATAGTACACAATCGTTTTTTGACCAAATCTCAATGTCATTCATCATTTTCTCGTTTTTTTTTACTTTGTTCGGATCGATAAATTGCGCTCGAGCATATCGCGTAAGCATATTTATAACTGTTACTTGTCCCCATTCATCAATATCAACAAGAAGATTACATAAACGTCGATAATTTTTATGTATTAAATCTATACGTTCAGGACAAACTTGTTCAAATGCTTGAACAGCACTGCCATTGACTAGCTAAATAAATCGAAAATAATTAAAAATAAAATCAGTTGTTCCATCAAATAATTACAATTGTTTTATCTGCTAATAATTTAACAATAATCAATATTAATTCATCCTTCAATTCCGGATCCAAACTAGATAACAAATAAAGAACTTTTTACAACAAAAAAGTGAGAAAAAAAGAATTTCATACGCATATAGTTTAGCAATTGCATTCGCAGCTGTCTTTCGAACATAGGGTGACATATCATTGGCAGCATCACGAATGGCTAACATCATGATTGTGACAATGGTTGGCACACGAATACTTGATAAAACACGAAGTGCACTTGCACGAATCAATTGATTTGGGTCCTAAAAAAACGCATAGAGAATGTATTTCGAGAGATAATGGAATTTGTTTTTTTTGTCAAGACTTTTAATCCTCGTTGAAATGTAGCGATTGAAAGTAAGGCAAGATCTTGTTGTTCTTCGGCATAACGCATTAAATAGACGTAGACTAGTTTTTTGATTTCCATATTTTTTGAAACAACATTTTTGACAACAGCTGGAAAAAGATCAGCCGCATCTTTACCTTTTGCAATCATCTAAATGCAAAATTTTTTCTTTTATTCTTCGCAAAATATTTTGTTCATACTCCAATAACTCGACGCATGGCGTCTAATTTCAAATTATCTTTATTACTGTCCAACATGTGTTTAATATCTTCATGTCTGTCAACAAAAAACAACAACACATTGCGAACAAATCAAGTTGTTTGTTTACTTTTTATAATCAAGAGCAAATATTCCTAATGTTGACTGTGGTTCAGTTTGCTCATCATTCGGATTTGGTCCACCTGTTGATGCAGGCGATGGTCCACCTGCGTTTCCTTGTGCATTCATCGATGCCGACATTTTCGCGTAACTTGTTAACCAAAATGAAACTCAATGCTTATCTCGAAGTTAGTTCTTTACTATCACGTTCGTGTGATAATAAAAGAAAAAAAAGAAAAAGAAAGCAACCGACATGAAGAGTTCTTTTTCTAACAAATGAATCACACACATGACAACCAATAAAAAAAACTTCGAAAGAAAAGATGTCGATCTTTGACAGATTTGCAATTTTATAATATTTATATTTAGTAATATGAAAATAGTTTCACATATGAAATCATGACAAATGATCAACGTGCTTGAGTTAAGGAAGGCCAAGCTCGTGTGTAGTTACTGTATCGACAACGGTTCCGCTTCAAAGATCCGTTCCTTCGTTCGGTTTAATAATTGCCATTACGAAGAAATCGAACCCAAGCATGTGAGTAATCAACATAACTATATAAATGAATTAACAAACAAACAAAAGACTAATAGTTTCTTCGTACGATTTTCTTTTGTTTTACGTTATTTCGTACAATTGATGTTTCATTAATAAAATACCACTCGTTTTTCTTCTTACGGTTTCGTTTTTTCTCTCCCTATCTCTCTCTTCTTTTCTAATTTGGAGAGAAAAAAGCTGACAAATCGAGGACATTAAAAGAGTAGATTCGTTGAAGGCAATAATAACGTTGAAAAGAATGATAATAGCGCAAATATATATGTATACGCACAGGTATTTGGGCAACCTTCACGGTCGTGTTTCTTCCTTCTGCGTTTTTTTTGCTTATATTCTCATACGTTATTCTTGTCATGCTCATTTGGTTTCACTCTCTCTCTCACTCTTTCTCATTTCTTTTTTTTTCGATTTTTTTTCTTTTTTATTGCGTGTATCTTTCCAGTCTTTTTTCTTTTTCTTGTCGCTTCTTTTGGCCGCCATGATCATGATGTTTAGCAATGGGACAAAAATGACGAAAACGAAAGGCGCGACCGACATCACCAGACTAGTCCTAATTTATTGAGGTCGACGATTGCTAATTCAAATATCATTTTAATAACAAACAATGGAACGACGAAAAAAACGACATGAACATTCGAATGATCATACGCGTCGAGCTCGTTCTCCTAAACTTTCCCTCGCTTTGGATATTGTGAATAAACCGAATACATCACCACCACGTGTCGATGGCATTCGTAGTTTACTTACCCGTAAGATTTTATTATTTCATAGAAAATTATTTTCGAGATGTTTGTTTGTTTTCAGGTGACATTTATTCCTTACATGAACATATTGCTCAACAATCTCCGTCTGTTGGTAATGTTGCACAACTTGAACGAAAATTTTCTGATCCCGATTTCTTACCTATACCCGAAAGTATCGCACGAGGCGATGAAGGAACTGCTTTTCTCGGTGTTAAATATCAAGGACGTGTCGCACGATGGTAAATTCTATCTTGTGTCTTTTGTTATCTATCAACATAGCTTCTTGTGTTTGTTAAGGCTACGTCCTGAACGTATTCGATGGCCTAGTGAAGATAAACAATATCCCATAGCTGTATTCAATCAACCACATCCAAAAGATATTATTCAAGGTCGTCTTGGTAATTGTTGGCTTATAGCAGCGTTATCATTAATTGCTGAAGTTCCACAAATTTTGTATAAAGTCATGATTACAAAACAATATAATCCAGCTGGTAAACCATCGAAAAGAACAGAAAAAAAATAGATCACAAATCGATTTTAGGACTCTATCGAGTACGTTTATGTAATCAAGGTATTTGGCAAGTTGTAACCGTTGATGATCTTCTTCCTGTGTCATCTTCCAACTCCCTTGTTTTCTCTCGCAGTAAAAAGAAACAATTATTCGCACCTTTAATTGAAAAAGCACTCGCGAAAATGCATGGAAGCTATATGACACTCAAATCCGGTTCGATTTACAATTATTTTCGAAAAAAAAACTATGTTTGCATTCATTTTGCAGGAAGATGTGACGAAGGTTTACAAACATTAACTGGTGAACCATGTGAAGTTAGTTCGATAAGAAGATGTTGCATTTTTTTCAATTTACTTCAATTAGGTTTTGTTTCTGCGTTCATCTGATCCCGATAAAAAACCAGATTTGAATCAAATATGGACAAGTATTGTCGAATCAAGAGCGAAAGGTAGAATTCATTTTCATGAAATCAACAAATGCAGTTTTGATATATATATTTAGGATATTTAATGACATGTCCATGTTCGAATAAACGATTTAGTGAACAAATATTTAATCGAATGGGTAAATTCGTCTCTTTCTCTTTTTTTTCTTGTTTCAAAAGAAAATTTCGTCATTTGAAATTGAAATGAACAGGTCTGGAGTCAGATCATGCTTATAGTATACTCGATGCTCGTCAAGTGAATTCTCAGAGACTTGTTCGTTTACGTAATCCGTGGGGTGAAAAAGAATGGAAAGGTTCATCAAATGATAATTGGACAAAATGGCCGAAGTCAATCAAACAAAAACTAACGTCATCATCGACGAACGACGGTGTTTTCTGGATGCGTATGTTTTTTTTCTTCTTTTTCTTTCGATATAAATTCTCTTGTTTGTTTGGGAATTCAGCTTGGGAACAGATGCCATCATTCTTCAGTAGTGTTACAATTTGTAAAGTCAATGCCAATTGGCATGAAGCTCGAAAACGAGGTCAATTCAGTGATTTTTCATCGACAATTACATCTGCCTACGGTCTCGATTGTCCATATGGAGCTGAACTTGAAATCGAAGTATTCAATGCTGGTGATGGAAATTATTATAATCGTTTAAAAGATCCTGATGTCGATCTTTTCTTAATTCTTCTCAGTTCGAACGGTCAATGTCGTGCGTATAAACACGATGTTGATTACTACATAACACTTTCGACAACTGTACCACCTGGTCGATATCTAATTCTCGCTGGTTCAATGTCCGTTGTGAATTATCTCGTCTATCCTGCGTTTAATCTTGTTGTACATGGTAGTCAACCGTTTGTTGTACATGATAAACCGTCGTCGTATGAACTAGTTGCCGATGCGTTTCATTCGGTTGCGAGACGAACGAATAATCGACAGGATATGGGCGGTGGTGTATCGATATTGACGTTTGATGATAATGGGTAAACGAAATCAATAGAATATTGTTGAGGAAGATTCATTTGCTTTTTTGGAATCCTTTAGAAATTTTGGTCTTGTCTGTGAAAATAAATCGAATCGAACCGTTCGTTTAAGTAGTAATTTTCAAGGTTCGAAAAATGTTCTCTCATCTCGACATGCCTTTCATATGATCGATACAATTCCGGCTAAAACTCAGCAATTAATCGCAATATTTACACGAAAGATGTTCTCTAATGATGTACAAATAGGTAAATTCGATTTTTTTATTTCTATCAAAATTTTCATTCTATCTTGTTTATATTTTTAGCTTATCAGGTAGGATCTTAATCTTTTCTAGAATATTCTTCAAGAATTCTTTCAAGGCATCTGGTGAACTACTCGATCCTGATCATTATATTCGTGCACGAAATAATCCTCCTATACCTAATCAAGCTATCGGTAAAGAGTTTAGTGAATCGTTTGTTTTTAAATATCTAATCCTATTTTCCTAGGTCTTCATATACTAAGACCTGTGCATTAAAATCTCCTTCGGTATTAACCGGTCATTGTGATAAAAAAAAACAAAAGAAAACATAAACCATGTTCTTTCAACAAATCATGTTCATAGTTATTTTAAATATTTTTTCAAACGTTAATTATTATCTATTTTTCTTTCTCCTTTTCGAGTTTCTTTTTCCTTTGATCTTTTTCAATAAACAACAACAACAACAAAGTCATGTTATCTTCGTTTCAAAACAGCAACAATAGCATCGCGTGGCACTTGAATATTGGCAATTGCTCTCATACGTTCTTTGCCTTCTTCTTGACGTTTTAATAATTTCATTAAACGTGTCTTATCTCCGCCGTATAATTTCGCGCCAACATCTTTCTTATACGCAGGTATATGTTGTCGTGCGAGAACAGTCGAATGAACTTTCGCCTCGATTTTAATTGCATACTGTTGTCGATCGATATTTTCCTTTAATTTTGCTGTTATTTCTCTGCCAATTGTTTGAGCACGTTTAGCATGACAAAGAACAGATAATTCATCGATTTCTTCGTTATTGATCGCGATACGCATTTTGACAATATTCGATTTTTCATATCCAGCATCTTCGTAATCGAATGTGCCGTAGCCCGATGTGACTTGTTTAAGTTGATCGAAGAAATCATAAACAATTTCGGCTAATGGTAATTTATACTTTAATAGAGTACGTTTTTCGTCGATACAATATTCTTCAATTAAATCTCCACGTCTTTCGTCACACATTAATTTAATAACTGGTGAAAATTGTGTCGGTGTCAAGATTTGACCATTGACAATCGGTTCTAAGGTTTCGCAAATGATGTTCGTATTCGGCCATTTTAGTGGATCGGATATTGTTAGAAGATTCGAACCGTAGTCTTTGATGTTATCTTTGCCAACAATACGACATTGATAGGCGACACCAGGAAAAGTTGTAATGACTTGCTGAGAAAATTCTGATTGTAATCGTTGATTAAATATTTCCATGTGAAGTAAACCCTAGATAAGAGAAGATACGTAGTTATGTTTGAATAAGTGCGAATTGTTGATGATTTACTAAGAATCCAATACGCATTCCTTTGCCAAAAGCTAAAATAAAAGATTTCTATGAAAATAAGAAAAAGAAAAGAGTTTGATTCTACCGGGATTCGATGTGGGAACAATTCGAACGCCGGTATCATTCAAAGCTAAACGTTCAATCGATTGTTCGAACGCATTAAATTGTGCTTCTTCATATGGAAAAAATCCAGCAAACTAAAAAACCAGCTAATTCTCCGATCAAAAAAAAACATCAAATTTTCTATCTTACCACCATAGCTTGTGGAACTTTAAACGTCTGCAATGGCTGAACATTATCACCTGAGAAATTCAATAGAATTTTCCTATTTCTTTATTCAATACTCACCCACCTTGATGATAAAATGTATCTCCTACGACTGTATCTTGAATATGTTTTGTATCACAAATAATATATCCAACTTGTCCAGCATAGAGTGCATCGGTTTTCACCCGATCCGGATACATAAATATGCCTTTGAAGAAAAACAACATCTCCTTCAATCAATAGAATCAAATAGCCTAACCTGTTTCTAAAACTGTGTAAGTTTTTCCTGATAATTTACTCGAAACTTTCTCTCCGGCTCGTATGATTCCATCAGTAACTGCAACATTGATCACTGTTGAATTGATATTCGATGCAAAAACTGAATCGAAAACAAACAATCGAAGTAGACCCGTTCGAGAAAAACTTGGCGGTGGAAGTTGTTCGACAATTTTCTCTAATACAGTCGAACAATTCGTTCCATGTTTAGCCGATATTTGAACGATATTTTTCGCTGACAGACCGAATTCTGATTCGATTTGTTTGATTGTTTTCTCGACTTTAGCTTCTTTTAAATCGATTTTATTGATTACAGCAATGACTTCCATAAATGAATCACAAGCAAGTAGGAAATTAGCTACTGTTTGAGCTTGAATGCCTTGTGCAGCATCAACAAGAAGAATCGCCGATTGACAAGCTGCAAGTGATCGAGCAACTTCAGTCGAAAAATCGACATGACCTGGTGTATCGATTAAATTGAGAAGATAGGTCTGATTTTGATGCGGATAGAACATTGAAACAGCAGCTGCTTTTACGGTTATACCACGTTCTCGCTCGACTTCGAGTTTATCGAGAACTTGACGGTTTTCTTTCGATTTTGGAATTGTACCCGTGATTTCTAATAAACGATCGGCTAATGTCGATTTTCCTACATAAAAATCAAAAACATTCGAGTTAATATTGATTGATTGATAGACAATCAATTACCGTGATCAACATGAGCAATAATACAGAAATTTCGTATAAATGGAGTTTCATATGCGTCCATTTTAATCGAACGAAGCGCTCGTTCGACGACTAGAGGCGGTGGATTCTGTGCATGCTGGTGTCGACATGAGAGAGAAATTCTCGGTAGAGAACGTACTGTTGCTCTACGAATAAAATAATTCAACAATTGCATTGATTAGAACATCTATAACGGGAGAACAAAGTCGAGTTTTATTTTGAAACAAACAAGATTTCTAAAATTTATCATGACATGAACATTGACCATTATGAAAATGATGTATTCGCGTTGGATCATGAATAGAAATCTCTCGTTTTTCATTTCGAGATCGTTCTTTCATTTCTTCATGACAAATCGAACAGATTGGCTTCGTTTTAGTGATTTGTAAAGGTCCTTTCGATGAATTCACAGCTAAACGAAGTGAATTATGTCCACAATAGAATTGTTTCAAATCATTAATATTCGAAGAAGATTCATCATGGAATTCATGAATCGTATAACCATCATCTTCTGTCCAACATTTGCCTGGTTTTTGTTGACGAAAATAATCGAGAACTGATTTCGACAATGACGAATTTGTCAAATCAGCAAATAGCAATGAAATCATCGGATTGGAATTGATTTTTTCGTAGATTATTTTCGCATATTGAACATTTTTCGAATGGTAACAAATCATAAAAAAAGTAGACGAAAGAACGAAAATATCTTTTGATGTTTGTTGATATTGATTGATAAATGAAATGGTCTCATCGAAATATGATGCGCGAGCTAAAACTGATACCTAAATCAAATAATCGGAAGTGAAAAATAGAAAATTTCGAACGATAGTTTTACCATAGCAGCAGCTATTTCTGATGTTCGATGTTTTTCTGGAATAGATTTATAAATTTCTTGAGCTTCTCGGACTAAATCACCGTCCAATGCACAAGCAGAGAGAATGGTTTTATAGATTTGCTCGTTCATTCTCACTGATCTTCGATTTTCATGATAAATTTTCAATGCTTGTTGTCCTTGTCCATCGATTGCATATCCATGCAGTAGATTTGCTAATGAAAATGAATCTTTTTGTTTGAGTAATTCAAATAATCGATGAGCTTCATTTAAATGTGCACAATGTGCATGCATATCGATTAATTGATTTACTAACAACGGATTTGTTTCGATTAAATCCGATGGAATCGAACGATGAATGAACTCTGCCTGATTTGCTAGACCTAATCGTTTGCCAGCCTGAATTAGATTCGAACAGAAAACGAAATCGAATTGAAGAGATGATCGTTGAAATTGTTTAAACAATTCCATGACTTGTACAGGTTGATCAATCGATAAATATGCTTTCATTAATGTTGAATAAGCAATATGATCAACTGATGGAAGTTGTTGATTGAATAATTGACGAGCACGATCGATCGAATGACAATTACAATACATATCCATAAGCTGAGAGAAAGAAAATAAGTTCGATTCAAAAGAATTTCACGCTTACAGCTGTTGCGAGACGAATGTTTTCTTGATCGAGAAGTTTCAATCGTTGGATTTCATGATGAACACGTTCGCCTATATCCAATCTACGACAATCGCTGCAAGCATTTAAAACACAAGTCGCTGATATTGAATCGAGTTCAACGGATTTTTTCTTGAGGATTTCGTTTTCAAATAATTCGATTGTTTTCTCCGGTTGACCATTGATGTTATAAGCTAAAATTCGAATAGAAATAGAATTGATTCAAATTCATTTCACTCACCTTACTCTCTCACCTTTGAACATTGTACCAAAAAGTGAAATATCCGACAGTGAATTTCGAATTAATCGAAAGAGTTGTTCAGCTGCTTCGATATGTTTTATCTTTGCATACATATAAATCAATTTGATTTGCAATTGAAGATGATCATTCGATGATAATTGTTGATCTTTATCGATAAATTTATGAATTTTCTCACAGATATTTCGATTGTTCAAATCTGTACAAGCTCGAATAACGTGCAGATAACAGTTTAAATCAGGTTTGAGATCAATGATATTGATCATCCATTCGAATAATGCATAAGTTCGAATTGGTACATGAGAATTGTTATAATTTTTCATTAATTTCGTTATTTCTACTAGTTGTTTGTCATTCGATAGAGGATTAACATCAACAATCGATGTGGAAAATAAACGAAACGATAATCGACGAAAAACTTGCATCTTTTAAGAAACTGAATTTCAAAATGATTCACACAGATATGTTTATTGGTCATTTGTAAAAGTCGTGAGCGTCATCTATTCAGCGGGAAGACAATCTTTCGATGACGATTTTCGTTTTGTTTGTTAATTGTTCGTAATAAAAATCATTCATCGAATTCGAGTGTATCTCATTCGTTTAGAAATTCCAGAGGTCGCACTGACATTTTCCTTAAATCTGTTTTATTGTTTCATTGTACAATCGAATTCAAGAAATTAAAACATGAACGTTTGTACACCAAATATATCTTGGCATGGATGTGATCCTGTCTATTCATGTGCGATTAATCCCATTGAGCAAAAACGTTTGGCAACAGCTGGCATGCGAGGTAAGGATCAAAAGAATTGCCAAAACATCGTTTTTTTTCTCTTCGAATTCAAGGTACAATCTATCTTTGGGATATTGAAGTGTCTTCGTCGACACAACAACCAATAATTTCATTTGTTTCATCACTTGCTGGTGCACATTTAGAATCTGTGAATTGTGTTCGTTGGAATTCGAAAGGAACACATTTAGCTAGTGCTAGTGATGATAGTAATATTTTTATTTGGACAAAAGCACCCGTCATAACAACAACAGATTCGAATGGAACTGCTACATCATCATCAACAACAACAGCTGATAGTGATAATATGCTTGGCTGGGATAAAGATGTACCTGAATCGAAAGAACGTTGGCTAAAAAGTCTACCATACAAATGTCATTTAGAACCTGTCTTAGATTTAGCTTGGTCGAAAGATGATCAATTACTTGTGAGCGGTTCAGTTGACAAAAAAGTGATCGTCGTAAGTCATCGTCTTGAATTCTATCAAGAGAATAACTATGAAATTTTCTCTAGTGGAATGTTGCTAAACGTGAAAAGATCTGTATTCTCGATGATCCAAAAGGTTTTGTTCAAGGTGTAGCTATTCATCCATGGCGTAAACATATCGCTGCAATGAGTACAGATCGTTCACTACGTATCTATTCAATGAAAGCTGAAACAGGAGCAATTTCACGTTGTGTTTACAACATTCGTAAGATAAAACCGGCTAATATCAAACAAGAAAATGGTGCACTAATGTTTATCGATGAAACTTCAATGACATTCTTTCGTCGTTGCGCATATCTACCTGATGGAAGTCAATTGATTGTATCAGCTGGATGTTTAGATAAGGCATTTCTTGATGCGTATAATAACGAAGAAAATATCGAACAAAAAGAAGAATCAACCGTCGTCAATCCAACAAATGAATTCGACGAGCCAGAAATAGAAATCATTCAAGAAACGGGAAATACCGATGAGAAAATCGCAACAACATCATGTAAAGACAAATGATTATTGTCATAATAGAAAAAAATTTCCTTTTCTTTTTGTTCGTTTTAGTACCACCGAAATTAATCGATATCAATTGTGCTTATGTATTTGCCACATCTGGTCCGAAATTCGATCGACCTTTGTCAATTTTACCGATTCCAAATGATCAAGAGGTCATTGCAATATCTGTTTGTCCTTCGTTATTTCCATCAACGTCAGCTGATGTTCCATATCGAATGTTGTTCGCATTGATTACGAAGACATCCGTTTTTTTCTATGATCATTTGTCAATTGAACCATTTGCGTACGCACGTCGAATACATTTATTGTCGCTTACAGATGGTTGTTGGTCACACGATGGTCGTCTTTTTATTGTTTCGTCGGAAGATGGTTATTTGACATTTGTTACATTCACAGATCAATGTCTCGGTGGACCATATTTACCGAATTCAGACAAAATACTCGACGAAATGATGAACAACGCATTAACACAAGCAACTTCATCTAGCACAACAACAGCAACAACAACAACGACGACGCCGGCAGTGGTGGTGGCAGCAACGAGTGTCACAGCGCCTTCGACAACAGTTACTGTTATTCAGCCAAAGAAAAAATAATCTTATCTCTCACTCTGTGTTCTCAATAAATATTTTTTTCTCTATTTCTGTATTCACATTATGATGATTGTTGTTAGTTCTAATAAAAAAAAATTCTCTATTATGTATATAGACATAATCTGTTGAATTTCGAAAAGGAAGAAAGAACATAGATTAAGATATAACAAGAGGATAGAAATGTAATCGAAGACAAACAGGTGTATGCCTATGTCTTTATTTAAACCATATTCATTACATCGACTGTCAAAAGAGACAATAACGAACATACAATATACATAACTACAGTAGTTTTTTTTTCTTCTTTTTCTTCTTTCTTTTTTCGTTGTCCTTTTTCTCTCTTTCCCTCTCTCGTTTGTACAATTGCTGTCTATGTATTTGGCTCGAGCACATACGATCGAATCCGTCGCCTACTCGTTTTCTTCTTTCTCCTTCTTCTTATACGACTGATGATTTTTTGATTATGATGAACCGACAACTAAGCAAGCAAGATACGTGCTTACTCTACTTTTCAAACATATGTACTTTTGTATTTATCATGCTCATAGCTCATCTCATCTTCGAGGTCATACAAACCCAATTTTCATTTTTGTCGTATGTGTATATGCATGTCGAGGTATTTGACTTTATTTTTCTAGATTCAATATGAATTTTTATAAACGTCCACTTCATCATAATAATTCTCCATCAGCGAATTCATCTTCGATGAATCCTACTCTATCATCATCGTCAACGACAGCAACGACAACAGCTAATCAAGCAAATTCATCACTCAATGGTTCAGTTCGTTTTAATGATTTAATATCAGCTCAACCGAAATTCAATGATCGAGAAAAATATCTTACAGCGTAAATTTTCTCATACTAAATGTATTTGATTATTATTCGTTTGCTATTTTAAAGAAAATATCCTCAACAACAAATGCAATTGATACGTAAACGTTTAAAAGTCGAATTCTGGGTTGACGATCAACTACGTTGTCTATATGATCTAAAAGTAAATATCATTTTATCGATAAACTATAAAATAAAAAAAACGTCTCGTTCTTCCGTAGGATGACAGTTCTCAAGAAGATCATGATCATTGTCCCGGAGATTTAATTGATTCTCTATTAGATATTGACGACGAACGAGAACGTCGACAATTTCTTCTGGTAAAATCGTCTTTTCAAGAAAAAAAAAGTCAAATCGATTTTTCGTTTATCTTCTTCTAGGAGAAATTAACGAATGTCAAACAATCTCGATCAGTTACAATGGTAGATAAAAAAAAAACATTTCTCGATGTTCAATCAATCATAGATCTTATCTTTTCTAGGAATTCATCGATGAATTATTACATCGCGTGAAAATGTTGTAATTATATAAGCATATCATTTTTTTTTGATTCTGTGTGTTGTGTTTTAATCAGTTTGTTGGCGTTTTTTTTCCTTTGAAGACACAAAATATATACATAATATCGGAGAGAAAATTACAAAAATTTAACGATTTGATTTGAAACGTTTGTTTGGTCGCGACGTTGACGAACGTTCCGAATTGGATGATGAATCAACTTCTCTGTCTTCACTCTCCGATGATGACGACCTCGATTGGTTTCGAATGAAACTACGAAGTTTTTTATATGATTGCTTTTGATTTCGAAGAAATATATCAATTTGATATGTTATTTCGTCGAAATCTTGCCGAATAATCATATCATATTCTCGTTCGTAATCTTTTAATCGTTGTTGACTAGAAAAACAATGATTGAATGAAATCTTTTTTTTATTATTCTCAATACCTGCATTCGAAAGTTTGATTTGAAATCGTTCGATGATTAACGAGAAAAGAAGATGAATATTGTGCTGTATCAACAATATTCGAATTGACACGTTGTGGTTCGATAAATTCTTGTTTATTTATCGGAAGTTGTTCATTTTTAACTCCGACTTCCGATGGTCTCAATGGTTTTTTCACTGCAACTGATGTTCGACCAGCAAAATGTTGTTGTTGTTTATTAGCAAAAACTGATTGCACAGAATTAATCGATTCATATTCGACATAAACATGCTCGACGCCATGACCCGACGAAACACACGTACAATTCAGTATTCGTCCGTATTTGCCAAACGCTTTTTTGACAACATTTCGATCGAGTCGAGGATTCGTATGCGTAATACAAATCTTTCTATCCGATACCAAACGTGTATCGTCACAAAAAGCAGCATCATACGGATGAATATCTAAACGTATTCGACAGATTGTATGATCGACTTTGTTAGTTAAAATATTTGACATATCCGTATCGTTAGAAAATTGTATAAAACGATAATCAATTAGCCATTCATCTGCAGCTCGACGACAATTATGAAACAGTGATTGAATTGTTCCGAAACGTTGAAAATACTCCTGTAATTGTTCATCTTTTATCGATTGAATGTTTCCAACATAGATCGTTGTTGACATAGAAGTAAAACTAGACAATCAATCTGAAAGATAAATAACAAATGAAATGGAAAGATTTCTATTTGAAAATTTCTTGAATATATTCGTAATTTTGACGTTTTTGTTTTAAATAATCTGTTAGTTGATTTTCGATCAAATCAAATCCTTGTCGAATTTTGAGATTATATTCACGTTCGAGATGAATTAAAAGATTTTCATCAGTCATAGAATTTGACGAGGAACTAATCGAATTCTTGTCTTTATCGTTGAGTTGACTTAAATCAACATCAGTTGGTCTTAAAAATGGTCGAATATGTAATAATTGACCTTTGATTCTATGATGACTGATTTTGCCTTTTAATAATTTATTTCTTGTCGCTGCTGATTCGAATTCAATGTAGATCATTTTTTGTTCGTCATCATTGACTTCGGATTGTGTACTTTTGATTGTTCCAAACGTTCGTAAATATTTCTTAATATCACTGGATGAAATCTGACTCGAAACATTTTCTATACATATTTTTCTATCAACATGTAATGGAACTGCTGCATGAAGAATGTCATCATAAGGTCGAACGTCAAGTGTAATGCCACTGGAAAGTGTATGTATGGATGTTGAAAGAAACTTTGAGACTGATTGTGAATTTAGAAAATGAACGAATGTAAAATCAACTAGATGTGCTTGTTCGGATGATGAAGGCAAACAACGTTTACAATCGAGAACTAAACCAAATTTTGAGCAATAGTCATTTAAAGTTTCATTGGAAATCGTTCGGGTATTTCCTAAGTAGAGTAAACTTGAATTCGATTTTGGATTCATGGATGAAATGAAAAAATTGGGGATTTATTGTTTTATGATGTCAAGGTTCTTCGATATGAATGGATACTTGGAAATATCAACAGATGTCACCGATATTTTATGGTTTTCTTTTTGTACCTCCATCTAATGTGTTCAATTTGATCGATTTCCCTTAGGAGTACTTCGTGTATAGAAATCTCGAATACTCTCATCTATTGTTTTTTTTTCTGTATATTGTGATTCTAGTTAGAATAATTGGTGTATGCTTAGCTTTATTTAATCAGGTCACGCGCCATATTTCTCTCTCTCTCTCTCGCTCTGTGGCTTGACCGAATGGAGAAAAATCGAGAAGAAGAGCGAGAGAAGGATTGTTATTCGCGTTCATTCTATTTCTTTCGATCGAAACAATCTACACTTTACTCTTCTTATTACTAACAAAAAAGCAATGTCATCGATAATTCATGCTGTTGGCCATGCTCTTACTGGACACGGACATGGCGATATTTCGGAAAAGAGATCGAGCGTTCATACAGTTGTTTGCGAAGATGTTCAAGTTAAATCAACTGTTAATAGTGAAAGCCAATCGAAAGTTTCATCGGCACATTCATCGCAAAGTAAAATTCATAGTTTAATGTCAAAATTAGGTTCAACACACGCACAAATCGATGCATATTCTCGACGACGAAATGAAGAAATCTCCGAAGCTGTCCAAGCGAGTATCGAGAAAATCGTTCATGAAACACATGTTCATCAACAACAATTACTTGAAGATGCACAACAACAATCGAATATTATCGAAAGCGAATATAAAGAAAAATTAGTCGCGTAAATTCGAATGAAAATCTTTTGCTTTGTTTGATTTTTTTTTCTAAATTTTAGTTTTGTTACTGAACTCGATGATCGTAAAGCAGCGAAATTAGCTCAACTTGAAAAAGATTTAAATCTTCGTCAAGAACAAATTCTTGATGCAGCTCGACAACGTATCGATGCATTAAACGAAGAAGCTAATCGGCTAAAAATGGTAAATTCATTCGATGAAATATTTTTTATTTGGAATATTCTCTTTTCTTCTAGAGTATTCTCAAAGAAGCTCAAGCACAAGCCAATTCGAAAATCGAAGAAATTACTGATAAAGTTGCTCAGGTAATTTCTCGTGTTGATTTTCAAATTCGAGTCAATTGAAGCTCTTTGTTTGTTTAGCTTGGTGCTGAAGATGCTAATCGTCGTCTGACTTCAACAACGACAACTGTTATAACAACAAAAGCTCATGCTGAAAGTCATGCTGCTAATGATGTTAAACCAACGGCGAAACATTTTTAAAAGAAATTATGCAAACTTAACTTATTTAATCCTTAGTTGTTGTTGTCGTTCTTCTTCTTCTTCTTCTCTTGAAATAAAATAATATTCGATTAGACTCGCGCGGAAATGAATGAAACAAAACACGATATTTTATATGTTTATTTATGTCTTGAGTGTCGGTTTGTTGATGAGAATTTATTTATTTGAATGTTCGAGTATTGATCTTATTCGATATCATGCAAATTTGTATCGATGTGGAGAGATTCTTATTGATGAAGATTTGATCCGACCATTGTATTCATATTTCATTTTAATGAAACCTGATGAACATCGAAATACAAATGATCTATCACCGGTTTTGTACGCGTTGACACGTATTGAAAAAGCTTGTCGAACAGCGTATTTAACATCGAACGAAGAAATGACAAGTCCATCGATATTGTACAGTGGATATAAATGGATTAAATCAGCATTTCAAACTTGAGAACATCCGTTTATGTGTGATCTTTTTTCATGTCGATAAACAAGGACATTTGTTTGTTTGTTTTTGGAGAAGATATTATCGGGGGACATATAATATTTGTTTATTGGAGAGATAATTGGCAGTTCGTTTTTGGAAATAAATAGCTGAGATTGTTTGTATCTGTTAGACAGTTGGGATTAAAGATGAATCAATGCGTATTTTTACTGGTTGTCTTTGTACTTCTATCGTGTGCAGGTATAAGTTTTAATTTAAAAGGAAGCTTTTGGTTCTATACTTTTATTTTTTTTATATGACAGGAAGTGCACCTTCAACTGTAAAAAAATATCCTACAACATCGTTGACATCATCGGCAAAAGTAGCAACAACAACAACAACGAAAGCTAGTACGACACAAGGAATGACGACGATGACGACGACTGGTTAGAGAGTATTATGATTTAATTTAAAATGAAGATTTATTTTGTAGAACGTACTTTAATACCATTACCGAAATCATTACGTGAAAAAATGGATTATCAAATATATCAAACGCGTTTATTAACTAATACTGTAGAAGAAAATCGTTTAGCACTCAAACGTCTGCTATTTATGGTATCTCATCTACTTGATAATAACAGTTATATACCAGCAAATTATACAGCAGCTGTTGACAAACAGCATATCGAAACTATCAAAGATTTTCATCACAGTTAATTGATATTTTTGTACTTTAAGTTACTTTGATTTTTGACAATTCTTTCTTTTAGTTAATCAACGAAAAGATAATGACACTTTACATGTGTCATTTGGTACGGCTGCTGACCCAGATCGTTATCCCTGGGCAGTTGCTATAAGTGGAAATGAGAAAGATCGTTGTGGTGGCACATTAATCGATGATCAACATGTTCTAACAGCTGCACATTGTATTGGTACTCGTAAGACAGCAGTTTTCTTAGGTAGTCATCTGTACAGCGAGGGTGAAGAAGCCGAAGTTGAATTTTATTGTCTTCACAATGGTTATTCATCATCGAATTATTATCGAAATGATATAGCAATCATTCGTTTAGCTAAACGGGCTGTTGTTCAGCAACCACGACGTATATCAACGATTAGTATATGCAATAAAGTAAATCTTTCACAAACAAATACATCATCAAATGCAGTTAATCTATGGATGGTTGGCTGGGGTTTGAAAAATACGGAAGATGAACCTGATGAATTACAAGAGGCTCAAGTTACCATAGCAGATCGGTCGATGTGCAAAGGATCGGATCGATATACAGATATGTGCGTTCAAAGTCGATCGAATAAGAGTCTAACTGGGTAAAATAATTTTTCTAAAGACAAAGAAAATATTTGTTTTTCTTTTCTTCTAGAGTATGTCATGGAGATAGTGGTAGTGGACTGTTTCAGCAGACGATTGCTGGTGATCAATGGTGTGTTCTTGGCGTAGCTGGTTCATCGAATTCAGATAGCTGCGAGGAAACAAAGTATTCAACATATACTCAAGCAGTTAGTCAAGAATATGTTCAATGGTTTAAAGATGTATTAAATAAGAAGAACGATTTCGACACTCTGTCTGAAGCAAGACAATGCAAAAAAAGAACATGGGAACAAGAAATTTGTAGGTTCTATGCATGTTAGTTCATTGAGCCCCTTTTTCCTCATAATTTTTTATTGAAAAACAAATTCTTGAATAAACTAAAATTTATCGATGTTTAAACATTGATTTCTAAGGGTAAGGGTGAATTATCATCCAATCCAATTGCAATTTCATGAACGACGTCACACATTCCTATGAAATACAAACTTCGCAAGTTACATTAATAATTTTCTTTTACTTACCTTGGCAATATTGGCCTTTATTCCCTCGACTGTAAGGAGGGTCATATGAAAAAAATTCGTTTGTCTGTCTGTCTGTTTGCATTTGGGATCAAAAGAACATCGGTTTTAAAAACTCATAATAGTGACCAATGATTATTGAAACTTAGTCGGACCTTAGGTTTTCGAGGTCAGGGAGTCTGAATTTGAATACAAATCGAGTTGAAAGGTCAAAAAAACATCGATTTAAGAAGCCACTAATAGTGGTCAATGATGATGGAAAGTTGGTCTGACCCCAGATAATCGAAGTCGGAGAATTTGGAATTTGAGTATAAAT